>Ga0126335_1000192_pt1 | contig 29209 bp, 22 predicted proteins | sample OlaspJWI45metaG_FD_108409 | JGI IMG/M metagenome (GOLD analysis project Ga0126335, IMG submission 108409) | Marine gutless worms symbiont microbial communities from Oahu, Hawaii - Olavius sp. 1 OAHU.JWI-45 metaG | ecosystem: Host-associated > Annelida > Digestive system > Unclassified | place... | reverse complement strand
CGGCAACCGGTTGCCGCCCGGTGAAATCGGGGAGATTATCGCCTGCTCATCTTTTCTCATGCCGGAGTATTACAAACTGCCGGACAAGACCGCTGAAGCCATCTGGCGGGACGAACGGGGCAAATCCTTTCTGAAAACCGGGGATATGGGCAAACTTGACGAAGACGGCTTTTTGTATATCCTGGATCGCAAAAAAGACATGATCATATCCGGCGGAATCAATATTTTCGCCAGCGATATCGAAGAGGTCCTGGCCCAACACCCGGCGGTGCAAGCCAATACGGTGATTGGTGTGCCCCACAAGAAGTGGGGCGAGACGCCGGTAGCCCTGGTGCTGCTCCATCCAGGCGTGACCGCTACCAGTGAAAATATCTTAGAATGGCTCAATTCCCGGGTTGCAAAGTTCCAGCGGGTTTCCCAAGTCATTATCCGGGATGCGTTTCCCCGCAATGCGATGGGGAAAATCTTGAAAAAGGAATTACGGGATGAGTACTCCCAAATATCACCTTAATGTTGACCCGATCAGCGAGCGCATTCCCTGCAGCTTTTTGCAGAGTTGCGAGCGAATCAAAAATAGAAAAATTCCATACGGGGGACGCTTCCCGGCAGCTTGTTGGAGCTCAGCGGAAATCCCGCTGGTCGGGGCTGCGGGGAGCGTTCAAAAAGGAGAAGATACATGCTTGAGATCAAGGATGCAGTAGCAGTCATTACCGGCGGCGCCAGTGGGCTCGGTCTGGCGATCGCGCAATACTGGGTAGCGCAAGGCGGCAAGGTCGTTCTCGGTGATGTGGCGGAAACAGCTTTGGAAGAAGCCCGGACGAAGCTGCCGGGCGACGTGGCCACTGTGGTCTGCGATGTGACCAAAGAAGACGATTGTACCCGCCTGGCCGCAGCGGCCATAGCTGAATTCGGAAAAATCAATTTGGTAGCCCCGTTTGCCGGGATCATCATGGATGGACTGCTGCTGTCCACAGACAGAGAAACCGGCCAGGTGAAAAAGAAAATGAGCCTGGAGCAGTTCCAGAAGGTCGTCGACATCAACCTGACGGGTGTATTTTTGACCGTGCGGGAAACTGTCGAGCAAATGATCAACCATGACTGCCGGGGCCTGGTGTGCTTGGTTTCATCGACCGGATCTTTAGGCACGGCCGGCCAGATCAATTACTCTTCCACCAAAGCGGCCATGTCGGTCATGCCCAAGGTCTTGACCGCGGAATTCTTCCGGCGCGGATTCGCCGACCGGATCCGCTGTGTGGCCATTGCTCCCGGTTATTGCGCCACCCCGATTCTGGAGAATATGAACCAGGCCGCTCTGGATAAAATTCTCAAGGATGTGCCCATCAGGCGCTTGATCGATCCCCAGGAACTCGCATCCCTGGCGGGTGAACTCTATCGCAACGAAGCCCTGGCCGGGGATGTTTTCTATATTCATGGGGGACTGCGATTAGGCTCCCGCGGTTAAGGCGTTGCCCTTTCACAAGCGGCATCTTTTGGCCCGGAGCTGCGTTTTCACATTTTGAAATCCTCGACATAGAGAATGCTATGCTTCCGGTTTCAAAATGTTCAAGCCTTGCTCCGAACCAAAACCTACCGCTTGTGAAAGGGCACCACAGCTTTTCCTTGTCAATCAGGTTGTTTTGATTAATTTACATAAACCTTTCGTAAAACCAGAGGTGCAAGATGAGTAAAGTGAGTATAATTGGTGCGTACAATACCAAGTTCGGCGCGTTTGTGGAAAAGAACCGGGAGACCCGGGAAATAAAGGACACCAAGTCCTATTATGAGCTTTTGATAGAGGCCGGGCAGGGTGCGTTGGAAGACGCCGGCCTGCAGCCCGAAGAGGTTGACGGCATCTGGGTGGGTTCCTGCTCGCCGTCCATGTTCCTGAATCAGGAGCACGTCGGTCCTCTGGGAGTGGAGGTGGCCCCGGAAGCCTTTCGCTTTCTGCCCACAACCCGCACCGAAGGCGCTTGTGCTTCGTCCTCGGTGGCGCTGTACAACGCCGTGTTCGGAATCGAGTCCGGCCGGTTCAAACGGCTCCTGGTGGTCGGCGTGGAGAAGATGAATCTGCTCAACACCGGCGAGATGACCCATGTTCTGGCCTGCTCCTCCCATTGGCCCACCGAGGGCGCCAAGGGCATGACCTTTCCCGGGCTGTTCGCCGAATACGCCAAGGGCTACCAGGCCCACTACAAATTCTCAGATGAAGAGCTCCAGCGCATGCTGGCTGCGGTGTCGGCCCTCTGTTACCGCAACGGTATCCAGAATCCCCTGGCCCATTTCGGCCCGGGGAGTCCGCCGGAAAAAATGGGGCTGGTCACGGCGGATGCCATCATGGGCCTGCCGGAAGCGGGCAAGGGGGGCAACCCGATGATTGCGCCCCCCCTGCGCCTGCATGACTGCTCTTTGGTGACCGACGGGGCGGCGGCTCTGGTATTGTCTGCTTCCGATGAGGTGCGTGGCAGAGATCGGGTCGTAGAGATTGCCGGCATCGGCATGACCACCGAACGACTGCCCATCGACGTGCGTCCGAACATGCATGAACTGATGGCCGGTAAAAAGGCGGTGGCCCAGTCCTTTGCCGAGGCCGGGATTACCATTGACGATGTAGACTTCGCCGAGGTGCACGACTGTTTTACGATCAACCAGGTTTTAAGTGTCGAAGCCCTTGGACTTTCTGAAGATGGCCGCGGTGGGCATGATTTTGTAGACGGGCGCTACACCTCTGAAGATAAGTGTCCAATCAACCTATCGGGCGGTTTGAAATCAAAAGGCCATCCGGTCGGCGCGACCGGCGCGTCCATGCACGCTTTGGCTTACAAGCAGCTGGTCGGTGAGCCCATCGGCGTAGCGCCGGCAAAAGGCACGCCGGAGATCGGGGTTGTCTTCAATGTGGGGGGCAGCGCGGTAACCAATTGTCTGACGACGTTGCGCAGGTCGCGATAATAGAACGCGGCCTTGGTGGCCGGGTTCCGGTTAAGCAGATATCAAGGAATTACTTCGCACGTACCCTGAGAATCTCAGCTTCCGCGCGCCAGATCTCCGACCCTTTGAATTCCATGAGCTCATGGTAAATCGGAAAAGGGTAGCGGGGATCGTCGGCGACCTTCCCGAAGTAGGCCGAGCAGCTTAGCTGGTTATCAACTTTGCGGAAGAAAAAGCGCCCGCGGGTTGTATCGATGGTCATTCCGTGCAGGGCATCTTTGACCGCGGCGGTATCCAGTTTGCCGGCCTTGTCGATGCCCTGTTTCAAGGTATAGACCGCATCATAGAGCAATACCGCCCAGTCACTGGGATAGCGATCGAATTTGGCCCGGTACGCATCGACAAAAGCGGCCATGCGGGGATTATCCATGTGCGCAAAGAATGGCGCCCGGCAGCGTCCATAGATGCCGCGGCGAATACTGCGCGCTTGCGTGGCCAGTTCGGTCACGCTGACCAGCCCCCCCGGGTAAGCCACTTCCTTGAACAGCCGATAGTCCCGGCAATCCCGCATCCAGAAAGCATTGTCCGCGCCGGCGATGGAGCCGAGTACAAAGTCCGGCTTCTGGGCCAGGATATCGACAATAAACGAATTGAATCGTGTTTGCCCCAGGCGCGGCCAGTATGTCTCCGTCAGCGTAATGCCCGGTGCGATCGCCCGGAACTGGTCGACCTGGACCTCCTGGCTGGAGCGTCCCCAGGCATAGTCCGAGGCAATGGTCACATAGCGAGCCCAGCCCTTTTCGCGGGCCAGAGTCGCGATGCCGGTCACCACCGCTTTGGACATCATGTAGGTGTTGGGTACCACGGAATAGGTATAGGGACTTGGATCGAGCCGGGTGATGTTCTCCGAGTTGCTGATCGGGGCGATGTGGAGGATTCGGGCACTGCGGCAGATCGGCTTGATCGCCAGGGCGCAGGCGCTGGAGTAGGTGCCGATAATGCACTGGACCCCATGTTTATCGATCAAAGCCCGGGCAACTTTTTCGGCTGTAGCGGGCCGGGTTTGGGTATCTCTGATAAACAACTCGATGGGGTGCTTGCCCAGCAACCCGCCCTGGGCGTTGATTTCATTGACGGCGATTTCCAGCCCTTCGGCGGCTTCCTTGCAATAGGGGGCGCCGGTGCCGGTAAGCCCCAAGGCCACGCCTAAAGGATAAGGTGCTGCTGCGAAGGTGTTCCCTGCATAAAGGAATACCAGGAGCGCAAGCAGCCACCCGAAGATACATGTCGTCCTTGAACGTTTCGTCTGCATGGCGGGTCCTCCCGATACCTTCCCATAAAGAGCGAAGGTGAAAACCCGAACCGCCCGGTTCGACGACCGAATCCCACGGACCGTCACCCACCGCTGGCGGGTGACGGCTGAATTGTTTTAACCGTAGGCAACGGCTGGTAGCCAGATGACCAGTTGCGGCCAAATCGCGACAATCAGCAGGCCGATCAGCTGCAGGATGATGAAGGGGACGACACCTTTGTAGATGTCTACCAGTTCCACTTCCGGAGGACAGATGCCTTTCAGGTAGAATAGGGCAAAACCCACTGGTGGTGTGAGAAAGGAGGTCTGGAGACTGACGGCAATCAGGACCACGAACCAGACCAGTTCGGGATTGTCAATAACACCGTACCCGTTGATCTGAAAACCGAGGTTCGACACAACCGGTGCGATCAAGGGCAGCACGATCAGGGTAATCTCGATCCAGTCCAGGAAGAAGCCGAGCAGGAAAATGGCGCTCAGGATCAAGGCCATGATGCCATAGGGGCCCAAAGGAATACCGGTCAGGACTCTTTCGATAAACTCGTCTCCGCCCAGGCTGCGTAAAACCAGCGCGAAACAGGTGGCCCCCAAAAATATCGCGAAGATGTAGGCGGTGGTGTTGAAACAGGCTTGGGCCACCTCTTTCAGAACCTTCCAATTCAGCCTCTTGTTCATGAGGGCCAGGATGGTTGCCCCCAAAGCGCCGACGCCGCTGGCTTCAGTAGGGGTCGTAATACCGGCAAAAATGGAGCCCAGCACGGCGAAGATCAGGGCGGCCGGCGGCAGGATATTCTTGAAGACATCCCAGACCATGCGCCATTCCAGCGGTTTGCGGTCAGGGTCCAGTGGCGCGGCGGTCGGCTTGACCAGGGAGAAAACCAGGATATAGGTGATATATAACCCCCCGAGGATGACCCCGGGAATTACGGCGCCCATGAACAGATCGCCTACGGACAGGCCCAACTGATCGGCCATGATGACCAGCATGATACTGGGTGGAATGAGGATCCCCAGGGTGCCGGAACTGGCGATGGTGCCCAGGGCCAGGGTTTTGGAATACCCCTGTTTCATCATGGCGGGCAGGGACAGCAGGCCGAGCAGCACAACCGAAGCACCGATGATACCGGTGGAAGCGGCCAAAATGATGCCGATCGTGGTCACCGTCACGGCCAGTCCACCGCGGACCTTGCCGAACAGGTTCTGCATGGACTTCATCAGCTTTTCGGCAATCCCGGAACGGTCCAGCATTAATCCCATGAAAATAAACATGGGCAACGCTACCAGCACCCAGTTGTCCATAAATTTATAGACACGGTTCACCGACATACCCAGGGTAAGGTAATTCAGGCCGGTAGCCGTATTTAAATAGATATCGGCCAGGTAGCCCACAAGGGTAAAAATACAGGCGACACCCCCCAGCACCCAGGCAATCGGGAAGCCGGTGAACAGCAAGCCAATGAAGGTCAGGAACATGGCGATTACGAGATAATCATTGAATTCCACTGGCTAGGCCCTCCTCAATAGTGAAATGATTCTGACCAGACGCGATATCGTCGCCACGAACAAAAGGGCGAAACTCACCGGTATGACCCCCTTGATCGCCCAGCGCCAGGGTAGCCCCATGGGCGCATCCGAGTGTTCATTGACCCGCCAGGATTCGTAGACAAAATCCAGGCTCTGATGAAAGATGATCACGATAAACGGCAGGAGCAGGAAGATGATGCCAAATAAATCCCATCGCAATCTAGCCTTCGGTGAAAGGCGGGCATGAATAATATCGACCCGGATGTGGGAATCCATCATCATCGCATAGGAAGCCCCGAACATGATGCCCACGGCGTAAAGGTGCCATTGGATCTCCTCCAGGACCACCAGGCCGCGACCCAGTCCGTAGCGGAGAAATACCTGCAGGATAATGACAAAAATCAAAATCACATTGGCCCACATGAGGAAATGGCCGATGCGCCGGATGAAGGTGTCCAGGCCATCACAAAACTTGTGGGGGACCTGTTCCTGTGTTTCTTCATTACTCATTCTTGATCTCCGTAATGTTTAGGATGGTTAAGCCCTATAGAGAAGCCTACTCAGAAATGGATTTTTCGTAAAATCAATTTTTGAGAGGGCTTCTGAAGTTGCGCACAGGGGGCGTTCATACGCATACCCCCTGTGCATTCAACAGGTGGCAGAGAATCCAGGATTTTCTGCCGGGGATGGACACTTACATACTCGGTTTTGCACGCGGCAGAAAGCCCCGGGACTGCCAGTAAGCATAATCCGCCCGGAAGGCCTTCAGGTCATCATAGGCTTCCTTGAACTGCGGGCTCTTGGCAGCCAGTTCTTCAGCCACCTCTTCCCAGGCGCCTCTAAAAGCCGCCAGCATTTCATCAGACCAGTACATGTTTTTCACACCGCGTTTTTCCTCATTTTCCCTGATGACGGGGCCCTGGATAGCTTCCGTGTGGGCCAGGGTATTGGTCAGGTTGGCCATGCAGGCCATTTTGATCAGGGCCCGCTGCTGGTCGGTCATGCCGCGCCAGACATCGCCGTTGATCATCAAGTCGAGGAACGTCGCCTGCTGATGCCAGCCCGGAAAGTAGTTATATTTGACGACTTTATAAAAGCCCAGGCGCTGGTCGATAGCCGGCATGGAGAACTCCGACCCATCGAGGGCCCGTTTTTCCAGGGCCGGGAAGATTTCGCCGCCCGGCAGCAGGCTGACGGAGACGCCCAGTTTCTCCATGGCTTTGCCGCCCAGGCCGAAAAAGCGCATGCGCAGACCCTTGAGGTCATCCACCGAATTGATCGGTTTGGCGAACCAACCGGCGGTTTCCGGGGCCAGCACACAGGCCGGCATAGCCCAGACATCATAACCATTCTTTGTATAGTATTCCTGGTAGAGTTTCAAGCCGTTGCCGCGGAACATCCAGGCCAGAAATTCCGGGGCTTCCGGGCCGAAGGGGACCGCGGTGAAAAGGGAGATGCCGGGTATCTTGCCTTCCCAGTAACCGGCCGCGTAGTAGCCGGCGTTCACTTTCCCACCGGCGACGGCATCCAGGATTTCAAACGGGGCCACCAGCTTGCCCGGCTCATACACTTTCATCGTAACGCTGCCGCCACTGGCTTCTTTAAGTGAATCCGCCAGCTCTACAATAGACGACCCCAAGCCCGGCAGGGCGGTGGAAAAACAAATGGGGACATCTAATTTTACCTTTTTGACCATGGGTTCTTTCGGGGCTTCTTTCTTGGCTTCCTCTTTTTTGGCGCAGCCTGCCATCAAGCCCGCTGCCAGGAAAAATACCACCATCAGCATGGTCATAAACTTGAGCATCGATTTTTTCTTCATTTTTTCCTCCTCTATAATTGTTAACCTGCCAAGAGATGCTGCTGGAAACGAGAACCGGTTCATTGCCATACATTACTCAGCCGGCCGGCCTGCATAGCAGGCCGCGTCTGCCGGGTTAAAAGGTTGGTCAATATGTCAGTACCATCCCGCCGTCGAAGAGTAAATCCCCCCCGACGAGGTATTTGGCGAAATGGGAAAATCCGAATATAAACAAGTTGGCCACATCCACGGGCGCCATCATCTCTTTGATTCGTGAGCGGCCCATCATGACCTCCGATACAACTGCTTCCGGCGTCATGTTGCGTTGTTCCGCCTGAGCGGGTATCTGGTTCAGGGCCAGCGGAGTTTTGACAAACCCGGTGCTGATGGTGAAGGAGCGGATCTTGCCGTCGCCCTCGGCGGATATGGATTGGCTCAGGGCTTTCAGACCGAACTTGGTAATGTTGTAGACTGGTTTGTTAACCGTACAGATATGGGCGTGGGCGGAGGCCATGTTGCCGATGACCCCGTGCCAGTGTCCATTTTGCTTCATATAGGGGATGGTCAGTTTAGAGAGATAAAAGGGTGCCCGTAGCATGATCATCTGCATCAGGTCGTACTTTTCCATGGGAAAATTTTCAACGGCATCGATGTGCTGGAGACCGGCGATGTTGGCCAGATAACGTATTTGACCGAGCTTGGCAGCCTCCTTGACCGCGTTTTCAATGGCGTCGTCATCAGTCAGGTCGGTTTCGATAAAGATCATCTGGCCGCCCATGTCCCGGGCCATTTTCTGGGTGGCCTGTCCTTCTTCAGCCTTCACATCCAGGCCCACGGTCATCAGGTTGTTGGCAGCTGCCGCAATGGCGGTTGCCCGACCGATCCCCGTTCCACAACCGCTCACCAGGCAGACATTGTCCGGGGTGAAATCCCCGTCATCAACTTTCAGGATTTCTTCAGCGTGGATTTCCGGCTCTCTAATATCCATCAACCTCCTCCAGGGGTTTCAATCAATTTTGGTCCCAATGGTTGTTTGCTTGAATGGCATGAATCCGATTCAATAAATGATAGCAATTATGGGGCCAAGGCGTCCGTTATCGGGTCCCTTCCTGCCACAGGCGGCGAAAATCGCGGAATGATAACGGATTAGTTTTTGCATTGTAGATTTTTAAAGCCGGAATGCATGTTTTTTTTCGACATTTCACATCGAATAATGTATCAATAAATATACATGTTGTTAATATGCTACAATGATCCTCAAAGAAGACAAGGATATCCAGACTGATTGGTAGTACCAATATTTATTGAATAACGTTTGGCTTGTCAAGGCAAAATTAAAGAATTGGTTCAAAATATATAAATATTTGAATTTATATTAATTAATTTACCACTTGTTTTTTGAGGACCTTCAGGTATGGGTTTTAATATAAGGTCATACCTTTACTAAAATTGCCCCAGAAAGCGGCCTGGTTTCGAATCCGACGATTACCGGAGCCGGGGGAGGTGCACAAATGGTAAGTAACAACCCAGCCGACGAGCGAGAAGCCCTGCGGGCCGAATTAGAGATGTACGAACGCATTATCGACAGCATTCACAATGGCATCCTGGTTACCGACGCCGAGGGATACATTACGCATTTCAACAAGCCTTACGGTCAGTTTCTGGGACTCGATCCGGAGAGCCAGATCGGCAAGCACTGCACTGAGTCAGTCGAGAACAGCCGCATGCACGTTGTAGCCAAGACCGGCAAGGCTGAGATCAACTTGAGTCACAATATCAAAGGCCAGAACATGGTGGTCCAGCGGATACCGATCAAAAAAGACGGCAAGGTCATCGCCGTCTTCGGTCAGGTCATGTTCAAGGATATCAAGGATGTCACCAAACTGGCCAACCGGCTCTCGCTGTTGGAATCGAAACTTAAAATGTACGAGCAGGAGCTTATCAACCTGCGATCCACCCGGTATACCTTCGACAGCATTATCGGCCGCAGCCGCTCCATTAGCGCTCTGAAAAAAGAAGCGCTCAAAGCTACCGCCAATCAATTCCCAGTGTTGATTACCGGCGAGAGTGGGACCGGCAAGGAGTTGTTCGCCCAGGCAATTCACCACGGCAGCCCGCGCAAGCTTTATCCTTTTGTACGCATTAATTGTGCGGCCATCCCCCGGGATTTGCTTGAATCAGAACTGTTCGGTTATGAAAAAGGGGCTTTTACCGGCGCACGTTCCAAGGGCAAACCCGGCAAATTTGAAGTCGCCCACAAAGGCACGATCTTTATGGACGAGATCGGAGACCTGCCCCTTGAAATGCAACCCAAGCTTTTGCGGGTCTTGGAAGAGAGGGAGTTTGAACGGATTGGCGGCAACAAAGTACTCCATTCTGATTTTCGCCTGATTGCCGCTACCAACCAGGACCTGGACACGCTGATGAAAAAACGGCGCTTTCGCAAGGACCTGTTTTACCGGTTGAACGTCATATCACTGCACATCCCCCCCCTGCGGGAGCGGCCGGGAGATATCTTGCCGACTGCCCGCCACCTGCTCAGGGAAAAGGCCCAGGAGGGCGTTGCCCAGGGTTTACAGATGGGGCCCGCAGCTGAGCAGGCCCTCGCGCAGTACGACTGGCCGGGGAATGTACGGGAATTGTCAAACGTGCTCGAGAGGGCCCTCTCCTCTGCTGAAGGAGACCGGATCCGGCGGCATGATTTTCCGTTCTTTTTACAGGAACAGGTGAAGCCCAAATCGGACTATAAAATCACCTTGCTGCGGGATGTTACGGCACGCGCCGAAACCAAGGCTATCCGTGAGGCCCTGATCGAAACTGATAACAACAAGGCGCAAGCGGCGAAACTGCTGGGTATCCACCGGACCCTGCTTTACAAGAAGATGAAGAAGTATGGGATTGCGCTGGGCGGCGAAGATTAGAACCCGTCTCAAAAGAGCGCATTTGGCTCAAACTCGGCGTTGGGCGTGAATATCCAATCCTCGAAATACTTGAGTATTCCTCCGGTTAGATATTCACGGCCGCCTTGCACCACGTTAGGCATTAGCTTCGCGTCATTTTGAACCAAATGCGCTCTTTTGAGACGGGTTCTAAATATCAACATATAGTGTCTCAAATATGATACAGTTGCCCGAGAGCGCCTTTAGGGTACCGGGCTCAGGAAGATTGTTTCTTTAGAGCCGCCTGGGCTTCGGCGCGGCTTTCGTAGATGTGGGGGGCCACATCGCGGCGGGCCAGGGCGTCGCCGATCTTCATGCGCAAAAAGGTACTGGTCGTATACCGGGTGACGCCCGAATAATAGTTGTCGACCAGGTCCTTGACCATGTCGGTATAGGCCTCCAGCACATCCGGGGCAATCGAAAAATTATCATAATTGACAATCGTATGGACCTTGCGGTTCAGGGGGGCCACTATGGCCACCACCTTCGCGTACACCTCCCGGACATCATCCAGGGTGCGGACGGCATAGCCTTCAAAATTCACGAAGAAGATGTTCTCGGCGGGATCGTAGCTGAGGCGTTCTTCCAGGGTTAACGTCAACAGGTCTTCGCGCAGGCCCATCGGTTCTGATTGGAAAATGCGTGCGTCCATTTCGGGCAGGGGGTCGGCAATCGCGGGTGTGAACTGCATCTGGTCCAGGATATCCCGTTGCAGGTCGATGCCCGGAGCAATCTCTATCAGCTGCATGCCGGCCGTAGTCAATCGAAAGACACAGCGTTCGGTAACATATAGCACCGGCTGCCCGCGGTCGGCCGCATAGGGGCCGCTGAAGGTGACCTGCTCGACCTGATCGATAAATTTAGCCGTCCGGCCTTCCGGATCGATGCGCAACTGGCCATTATCTATGGCGACCTTCAGGCCGCCGGTCGTGAACGTGCCCACAAACACAATCTTTTTCGCATTTTGACTGATGTTGATAAAACCGCCGGCTCCGGCCAGCTTGGGGCCGAACTTGCTGACATTCAAATTACCGGAGCGATCGGCCTGGGCCAGCCCCAGAAAGGCCATATCGAGTCCGCCCCCATCGTAGAAGTCGAATTGCGAGGGTTGATCGATGACCGCTTCGGTATTGGTGGCGGCGCCGAAGTTGAGTCCACCGGCCGGCAGCCCGCCGATGACGCCGGGTTCGGCCGTCAAGGTGATGTATTCGAGAATCTTTTCCTCATTCGCTATGCTGGCGATGCCTTCCGGCATGCCGATTCCCAGGTTGACCACACTGTTGGGCGCCAGTTCGAAGGCCGCACGGCGGGCGATTATCTTGCGGGCATTCATCTCCATGGGCGCAATGGTCTGCATGGGGACCTTGATTTCACTGCTGAAGGCCGGGTTGTATTTTTCAGCAAAGGTCTGCCAGTGGTGCTGCGGTTCGGCGACGACGACACAGTCTACCATGATGCCGGGGATCTTGACCTGCCGGGCATTCAGGGTGCCTGGTTGGGCAATCCGCTCCACCTGTACGATCACGAACCCGTTTGAATTTTTAACGGCCGTGGCAATGGCCAGCGCTTCCAGGGTTAAGGCTTCTTTTTCAAAGGTGATGTTGCCGTCGGTATCAGCGGTGGTACCGCGCAGCAGGGCCACATGAATGGGAAACGTTTTGTAGGCCAGAAACTGTTGGCCATCGAATTCCACCAGCTCTACCAGATCCTCAGTCGTGCGGTTGTTGATTTTACCGCCGCCCTGGCGGGGGTCCACGAAGGTGCCCATGCCGACGGAAGTAATGGTCCGCGGTTTATGGGCGGCGATGTCGCGGTACATATGTGAAATCACGCCCTGGGGCAGGTTGTAGGCCTCGATCTTATTATCCACAGCCAGTTTCTGCAGTTTGGGTACCAGGCCCCAGTGGCCGCCGATTACTTTTTTTACCAGGCCGGCATGCCCCAGGTGGTTCAAGCCTTTTTCACCGCCGTCACCCTGGCCGGCGGCGTAAACCAGGGTCAAGTCACGGGGACTGCCGGTTTCCAGATAATAGGCTTCCAGAGCGATGGCCAGCTCTTCCGGGAATCCGATTCCGACAAATCCACCGGTGGCCACGGTATCGCCATTGCGGATAATTCGAATGGCTTCCTCAGATGTAACGATTTTCCCCTTTTTGGCCTTTTCAGGGGTAAGGTCGGAAAGCATGGGATGCGACTTTGACGACGGGGGGGGATGATTTTTGAACGGTCATGGTATTTCGCCTCCAGGTTAAGTCCAGGGTGCGGCCGCTGGATGCGGCTGTCTGTTGGTTACCGAGAGAAAAAGCAATTTTGGTGCCATATTGCCAAGCGGACACCCCGGCGGCCAGGGACTCGCTGCTGGGTCTCCACCCAAAAGTGCCCCGGGCCGGGTACGGGCCGCAGCGCCGACCGGTACATTAGTGAGAGGTTCATTTTTTAAAGTACACTTAAAAAGGTATTTCTTTACAAATAATTGGCTATTAAATATTGTAAGTTTTTTTAATCCTTATAGGTAATGTCCGGACCGAGGTCGATCTGCGGTCCAGACAAGGATATTATCTTTGAATCAGCCTGTATACAGGAAACCTTTAAAGGAGCAGTCCCATGGCAAAAAAGATGAAAACCATTGACGGAAACACAGCTGCAGCACATGTGGCCTACGCCATGAGTGATGTTGCGAACATCTATCCGATAACGCCGTCATCCCCGATCGGTGAGATTGCGGATGAATGGGCGGCGGATGGTCGGGAGAACATTTTCGGCCAGCAATTGCTGGTACGTCAGTTGCAGAGCGAGGCGGGGGCCGCTGCATCGGTCCACGGCGCCCTGGCCGCCGGTGCCCTGACCTCTTCGTTCACCGCGTCCCAGGGGCTGCTTTTGATGATCCCGAATATGTACAAGATGAGCGGGGAGCTGCTACCCGGAGTCCTGCACGTCACCGCTCGGGCCATTGCCGCGCATGCACTGAGCATCTTCGGCGACCACCAGGATGTAATGGCTGTCCGTCAAACCGGTTTCGGTCTGATTGCTTCCTCCTCGGTCCAGGAGGCCCAGGATCTGGCGTTGATCGCCCATCTGGCAGCCATTGAAGCCAGCGTACCGTTTCTCCACTTCATGGATGGTTTCCGCACCAGCCATGAAATCCAGAAGATCGAGATGATCGAGTATGCGGACATGGCCAAGCTGACCAACATGGATGCGGTTCGGGCCTTTCGTGAAAGGGGCACCAATCCGGAACGCCCCGAACTGCGCGGTACCGCCCAGAACCCGGACATCTATTTTCAGGGTCGGGAAGCAGCGAACCCCTTTTACCTGAAAACGCCCGGGATCGTCGCCGAGTACATGCAGAAACTGGGCGACCTGACCGGCCGGTACTACAAACCTTTTGATTATGTGGGGGCCGCCGATGCTGAAAATGTGGTTGTGGCCATGGGCAGTTCCTGCGAAACCATTGAAGAGGTGGTCAACCATCTGACGGCCGCCGGCGAGAAGGTCGGCCTGGTGAAGGTACGCATGTTCAGGCCGTTTGCACCGGAGTACCTGTTCGAGGTCCTGCCTGCCTCGGCGAAGATCCTGACCGTCCTGGATCGAACCAAGGAACCGGGGGCCCTGGGTGATCCGTTGTACCTCGACATCTGTACGGCCTGTGTGGAAAAAGGCATCACCCCGCGGATCCTGGCCGGTCGCTACGGGCTGGGTTCCAAGGAGTTTACGCCGGCCATGGTGAAGGCGGTATACGACAACATGAAGGCTGCCGAGCCCAAAAACAAATTCACGGTGGGCATCAACGACGATGTCACCCAGACCTCCCTGGATGTCACCCCTGGGTTTGATGTGGCTCCGGAAGGAACGGTGCAGTGCAAGTTCTGGGGGCTGGGTGCGGATGGAACCGTCGGCGCCAACAAAAGCGCCATCAAGATCATCGGCGACAACACCGATATGTATGCCCAGGCCTATTTTGCCTATGACTCCAAAAAATCGGGCGGGGTCACCATTTCGCATTTGCGCTTTGGCAAATCACCGATTCAATCAACCTATTGCATTGACGCCGCCGACTACATTGCCTGCCACAAATCCAGCTACGTGAATATTTACGACGTGCTGGAGGGCATCAAAGACGGGGGTACCTTTGTCTTGAACAGCAAGTGGTCAATGGAGAAGATGGAAAAACGGCTCCCCGCCGCCATGAAGCAGACCATCGCAAACAAGAAGCTGAAGTTTTACAACATCGATGCCGTCCAGATTGCCGGAGAAGTTGGTTTGGGCGGTCGCATCAACATGATCATGCAGACCGCATTTTTCAAGCTGGCCAACGTTATCCCGGTGGATGAAGCCATTGGCTATCTCAAGGGACAGATCGACGCGTTGTTCCGCCGCAAAGGCGACAAGATCGTCCAGATGAACTGGGATGCTGTGGATCGCACCCTGGAAAATCTCGTGGAAGTCGATTACCCGTCCTCCTGGGCGGATGCGGCCGACGATGCCGCCGATGACGAGGATCTGCCGGAATTCGTAAAGAACGTCATGAACCCGATGATCGCCGCCCAGGGCGACAAGCTGCCGGTCAGCGCCTTCTCCGTGGATGGCCTCTTTCCGGTCGGGACCACCCAATACGAAAAACGCGGCGTGGCCATCAATGTGCCCGAGTGGGTCATGGACAATTGCATCCAATGTAACCAGTGCGCCATGGTCTGCCCCCATGCGGCCATTCGACCGGTACTGGTTACCGACGAGGAGCTGACGGATGCGCCGGCAGGCTTCGAAGCCAAAAAAGCCCTGGGCAAGGAATTGAAAGAGACCTACAAATTCCGGATCCAGGTGTACGCTGAGGACTGCATGGGCTGTGGCAATTGCGCCGATATCTGTCCGGCCAAGAAAAACGCCCTGGTGATGAAACCCATCGACACCCAGCTGGAGACTCAGGTGCCCTGCCAGGAATATGCTTCCAGTCTGCCCGTGCGTGACAACCTGGTCAAGCGGACCAGTGTAAAGGGCAGCCAGTTCTGCCAGCCGCTGCTTGAGTTCTCCGGTGCTTGTTCCGGCTGCGGCGAGACCCCCTATGCCAAACTGATCACCCAACTGTTCGGTGAACGCATGATCATCGGGAACGCCACCGGCTGCTCCTCTATCTGGGGCGGCAGTGCACCCTCCGTGCCCTACTGTGTGGACAAGGATGGCTTTGGACCCACCTGGGGCAACTCCCTCTTCGAAGATCCGGCCGAGTTCACCTACGGCATGTTTCTGGGTGAACTGCAGCAGAGAAGCAAATTGGCCGACCTGGCCAAAGAGGCTCTGGATACCGACATCAGCGCCGAGGTCAAAGAGGCCCTGTCCGGATGGCTGGACAACGTCAAAGATCCGGAAGGTTCGCGTAAGTACGGCGACATCCTTAAGGATCTCCTACCGGGGATGACCGACAATCCACTGCTGGCGGAGATCAACGCCAACAGCCGCCTGTTTACCAAGAAATCCTACTGGGTTTTTGTCGGGGACGGCAGTGCTTACGACATCTCCTTCGGCGGTCTCGATCATGTCATGGCCACCGGTGAAGATATCAACATCATCGTGTATGACACCGAGGTTTATTCGAACACCGGCGGCCAGTCTTCCAAGGCCACGCCTACCGGTTCGATTGCCAAGTTCGCGGCTTCCGGCAAGAAAACGGCCAAGAAAGACCTGGGCGGCATGGCCATGACTTACGGGTATGTGTACGTGGCCAATGTCGGCATGGGTGCCAACAAGCAGCAGCTGATGAAAGCTCTGGTCGAAGCGGAAAGCTATGACGGTCCTTCCCTGATCATGGCCTATTCGCCCTGCATCAACCACGGCATCAAGAAGGGCATGGGCAAGACCCAGGAAGAGACCAAGTTGGCCGTTGAGTGCGGCTACTGGCCGCTTTACCGGTTCAACCCGATGCTGGCCAAAGAGGGCAAAAACCCGCTGATCCTCGATTCCAAGAAACCGACCGGCAGCCTGCGGGAGTTCCTGCGCGGTGAAATCCGCTATGCGGCTCTGGAAAGTTTGTTCCCGGAGGAGGCCGAAATCCTGCATGACCGCCTGGAAGCCGAGTTTGCCGATCAATATGCCAAGCTCGCCAGGCTGGCCGGTCGCGATGAAAAAGAAGCCGCCCAGGAAGAGGCAAAATAGCCCAACCCCCTGGGTATATATTCAGCAAGGACTCTAAGGGAGCCGGCTTAGCCGGCTCCTTTTTTATTTGAGATAGCCGCTCCTTATTTCCATTATTGACCGCCGCCCGATTCCTTCCCGGCAATTCCGTCCAACGGGCCGTGGCCGTATTTCCGGTATGTCGTTTCACTCCTCAGGATGACAGGATGGACCAATATGAACATATTTGTGAAAATTGATCTAAATGACGGTAAGCAGCACCGTGAGGGTGGCCAGGCTGCAGGCGGTGGAGAAAAGCAGGGCCGTAACCACAAAGCGGGGTACGATGTCGTGCTCCATGGCAATGATGGCGGTCACTATGGCGGTGGGCATCCCGGCCTGCAGGATGCCCGCGGCTTTCTCGATCCCGTGAATGCCGAAAGGCGCGGCCAAAAGGATTGCCAGCAGCGGCGCTGCGAGTAACCGTATGGCACTCACCACGATGACATCGAGGTCGACCTTGAATGCTTTGACTTCGGCCAGGAACATTCCCAGAGCCACCAGCATGACGGGGATCATGGCATCCGCCAGCAAGCCCGTCGTCCGGGAGACCATCAAAGGTAGGTCAATGCCGGTCAGGGGGAAGAACAGCGCCGGAAAGATGGCCAGAATCACCGGGGTTTTGAAAACCCGCCAACTGGCTGACAGGCCGCCACTGCGGCTCCAGTTGATGTAGCTGATACTGACAAAAAAGGCCGTCACGTTGATGGCCACGAAATACAAGGTGGCGGTGAGCACCGCGCCGGAACCCAACTTGAATTCGATGATGGCAATTCCGAAATTGGCCGCATTTCCGAAGACAGCCACGGTAATGTAAGCCGCAATCATATCCCGGGTGCGTCCCAGCACCCGGGCTGTCAGGTATCCAATCGCTGCACTTGCGAGGGTTACCGTGATGATGTAGGCCATGGCCCGGGCCACGAGCCCGAACTCAACACTGGCCGTACTGACGATGTTGAACACATAGGCCGGAACGAACACATAGTAGGCGATTTTCGATAACGTCTGCGATTCCAACTTTAGCGGGGGGCCGGCGAAGTACCCGATGAGAATAACACCGAATACCGGTGCGACGATATTCCAAAAAATGGCCAGAACATCCAGGATCATAGGGTACCCTTATCTGTGCGGTAAGGCAGCTCACGTCCAATGGCGGTCACCATAGCATGTTTTCTACCCGCGGGCACTGCCTTTATGGCGCGATTGTCAGCTTTACCTTCCCGAGACGAATATGTTACGGTGATATCATTTGAAACGCCTTGCGGAAAATAGTTCTGCGCAGAGGCCATCTCAAAAATAGGATTTTGGTTCCCCGCTGAAAAGCGTGGAATCTTCGACAAGGTCCCGTCTTAACTCTTTGAGCTTGCGTCTTCGCCTTGCACGCTTCCGTCTTCGCTTTAAAAGCTACGCCGGACAAGACGCCGCACAAGTCGCCGGATCAGTCTACGCAAAAAGCTTCGCCCGACAGGCAAGCAAGGCTCCTGCAGAGTTTATCAGCCATAGCTTCAGCCAAGGCTGAAGATTGGACCAACCCGTCGTCGCCTTCCGGCTATGGCGGGCAAGAAGACATTTTTGAGATGGTCTCTAATTGAAAACGATCGGAGGGGAGACCATGAAAGAAACCTTGCAACCGGGCCTTGAACATACCTTTACCTTTCAGTTACCGGTATCGAAAACCGTCCCGGCCCTCTATCCCGAAGCGCCGGAATTCGCCGTGATGCCCAAGGTGTTTGCCACCGGGTTCATGGTCGGTTTCATAGAGTGGGTCTGCATCCAGGCGATCAACCCGCACATCGACTGGCCGGTGGAGCAGACGGTCGGCATCAAGATCGACATCAGTCATACCGCGGCCACGCCGCCGGGCATGGACGTCAGTGCCACCGTGAAACTGGTCGAAGTCGACCGCAAGCGACTGGTATTCGAGGTAGAGGCGCGGGACGAGGCCGGGCTCATCGGCAAGGGCACCCACGAGCGTTTTGTGATTAACGCCGATAAGTTCAACCAGGCCCTGGAAGAGAAAGCCAAACGGTAGAAATGCGCCGGGATATAAAACGCTAGAAAGACGATGCTATGCTGTTTCCTGTGTCCGGGGTTGAGATCAGCCCGCTAATTCCTTTTGCGGTAGCTTTTATTGTATCGTTTCTGACATCCATGGGAGGCGTCTCAGGCGCTTTTTTGCTGCTTCCGTTCCAGGTTAGTGTGCTTGGGTATACAGCGCCATCGGTCAGTGCCACCAACCAGCTTTTCAACATCATTGCCATTCCCAGCGGGGTCTATCGCTATTTGCGTGAAGGCCGTATGCTGTGGCCGTTGACCCTGGCCGTGATCATCGGAACGCTTCCCGGTGTATTCCTCGGCGCCTGGGTCAGGATCGAGTATCTGCCTGATCCAAGACACTTCAAATTGTTCGTGGCCGGTGTGCTCCTCTACATAGGGTTACGCCTGGCCGGTCAAACTGCCCAGAGAAAAGAAAAGACACGTTCCACGGAACCGGGTGCCGCAGATACCGTGCAGGTCATCTCTGCCACGCTCAGGCGCGTTGAGTTTGAATACCATTCCGAAACATACAGGTTTTCTCCGCCCCTGGTTTATATGATCTGCTTCCTGGTTGGCATAGCCGGCGGTATATACGGCATTGGCGGTGGTGCCATCGTGGCGCCTTTTTTTATCGCGATCATCGGTTTACCCGTCCACACGGTGGCCGGCGCCGCCTTGATGGGGACCTTTGTCACTTCTGTCGCGGGGGTTCTCGTTTACCAGTTCCTGGCCAGATTCTACCCCGGCCTATCGGTTTCGCCCGATTGGCTCCTGGGCACCCTGTTTGGTCTGGGGGGGGCTTGGGAATGTATTGCGGTGCCCGGACGCAAAAATTTATACCGGCGCGATTCATCAACGGCATTTTATGCATTTGCATACTGTTCGTGGCCGGCAAATACATTGCCGACTTCTTTCCTTGAATCATATCAGCAAGTGCCCTGTCCGCCGTCTGTCGGAGCGCAGCGGAAGTCCGGCTTGCCGGTACTGCGGGCAGCGCCCAACCAAATAGCATAGCCAAAGATTCAAGTAGTCGCGGCCTTGTTGCCCAGGGGCTGGGTTTTAGCGTTGAATAGCCTGAACCTGGTGATCTCAGGCGGTGCCCCGAGGCGGACAGGAAATACCAGCGTGCCGATACCGCGATTGACGTAGGTGTAGCCGTGGTCTTCTTTAACGAGGCCGGCCATGTAACGCGCCGGGTTGTCGATGGGCATAAAATGGTGGGTCAGGTAGGGGATGGCGACTTGCCCGCCATGGGTATGCCCACTGATGGTGAGGTCGATGCGCATCTTTTTGTTCACAGCGGACATGATATCGGGGCTGTGAGAAAGCAGAATTTTGAATCCCCCAGGGGGGATTTTCTTCAATGCGCGCGGCAGATCGTGCGAGAACCAGACGTCATCAATGCCGGCAATATGCAGTGCGTCGTTGCCGCGGGCTATCGGCAGGGAGGTATTGCGCATAAACTGGATGCCGACCTTTTCCAATTCAGTAACCAGGCGTTGTTCGGTTTCCAGGCCGTGCCATTGATCATGATTCCCAAGCACGGCAAGTTTATGGCCGGTCTTCAGATTTCCCAGAACTCGGGCCACCATGGCCGTGTAATCACGGTTTGATACGGGCAGCCACCTTTTCCAGAAATCGTTCACCGCACCGGTAATAATATCCCCGGTGACGACCACCAGGTCTTTATCGAGTTGGTTGACCCGGTCAACGACCCGCCTTAAATAGTCTGCGCCGACCCAGAAACCGGCATGCAGGTCCGAAATCTGTACAATCCGGTAATCATTGAATGCCGGTGGTAAATTGGGAAAGGCGAGCGGGACGGTTTCAATCTTCAGGTTGTCCCGCCGGGTGAACATAAACGCCAGCAGGCCCAGAACAGAGAGGCGCAGGCCGTGTTTGAAAAAAGTCCGGCGGTCCAGCGGCTTTTTGAAGAATGGCTGCTCGCGCTTCATTTTTACCTCCGAGGGGCAGACAACGGAAACACGTTCGTATGGTGATAGTCAATATCAATCAAGATATCAAGCGGTTTGCAACCATGCCCGAGTTTCCGCCAACAAAGCCTGTCATTTGAGTTGACAGGCGGAATAAGATAGTATAATGGGTGACCCATTAGAGTTTTCCTCTCAGTTCAACGACAGGATGTCAACCCATGTTTCAAAAAACGAACCAGCACAGAGTGTTTGAAGACCTGGTTAATCAAATCGAAGGGGCCATATTGGACGGCCGTTTGAAAGTGGGGGACAAGCTGCCCCCCCAGCGGGAATTGGTCGAGATGTTCCAGACCAGCCGCGCTTCTTTACGTGAAGCGTTGCGGGTTTTAGAGCAAAAGGGTCTGATCGATATCAAATTGGGCGTCAGCGGCGGAGCCGTCATTAAAGCGGTCGATACCGAGCCGGTCACGGAAAGTCTGGCATTGCTCATTCAACATCAAAAGGTATCTTTGGAAGAACTCGCCGAATTCAGGGAGGGGGTCGAAGGCCACGTGGCCGCTCTGGCTGCCCGGCGGGCCTCACGCGCTGAATTCCAGAAGCTTAAGGAACTGCTGGAAACGGCCCGCGACTATGTTGCCCAGGGCGTTCCCGCGTGGGAGGCATTTTGCGAAGTAGACAACGCCATCCACGTGGCCATTGCCGCTGCCAGCGGCAACTCCGTTTATGGTTTTGTGCTGCGGATGGTACACGACAACATCCAACGCTACTACGAGGCTTACCCGCTCAAAGACGAACGGATATTGAAAGAAAATTATGAGGACCTGTGTGAAATTGTGCAGGCTCTGGAGAAAAAGCAGACGACGGTCGTAAAGTCCCTGGTTCAAGGGCACGTGCGGCGGTTTAACCGGTATATGCTGAACCATGAGTGTTAGGAGGCATCATGTTAACTGCAGATTATATTAAACTCGAGGACGAATTGGGCGCCCACAACTACAAGCCCCTGAACGTTGTGCTGAACAAGGGTGAAGGTATCTGGGTGTGGGATGTGGAAGGAAAGAAATACCTGGACTGCCTTTCCGCATATTCGGCCGTCAACCAGGGTCACTGCCACCCGGAAATTTTAAAGACCATGCAAACCCAGGCCGCCAAACTGACCCTTACTTCCCGGGCCTTTCGCAACGATCAACTGGGGCTTTTCTACCAGGAGATCTGCAGCCTTACCAATTCTCACAAGGTGCTGCCCATGAACAGCGGGGCCGAGGCGGTGGAAACGGTGATTAAAACGGTCCGCAAGTGGGGCTACCAGGTGAAAGGCGTTCCCAAAGACCAGGCCGAGATCATTGTCTGTGCGGAAAATTTCCACGGCCGCACCATTACCATCGTCGGATTCAGCACGGATGAAAACTCACGCGGCGGTTTTGGGCCCTTTACGCCTGGATTCAAGATTATCCCTTTTGGTGATGCGGATGCCCTGGAAGCAGCCATCACACCTCACACCGTGGCGTTTTTGGTAGAACCTATCCAGGGGGAGGCCGGGGTTATCATACCGCCGGAGGGCTATCTGCAAGCCGCCCGCGAGATCTGCAGCCGGCATAACGTCGTGCTGATACTTGATGAAATCCAGACCGGTCTCGGGAGAACCGGAAAAATGCTGGCCGAAGAGCACGAAGGCATTGAAGCCGATCTCACCCTGGTGGGCAAGGCTTTGTCCGGCGGCTATTACCCGGTGTCGGCCGTGCTGTCGAACAAGGAGGTTATGGATGTCCTGCAGCCCGGTGAACACGGTAGCACGTTCGGCGGCAACCCGCTGGCCTGCGCCGTGGCGCGGACGGCACTCCGGGTGTTGTCCGAAGAGAACCTCGTCGAAAACGCGGCCCACATGGGCGCCCATTTTCTGGAGGGGTTGCGGCAAATCGACAACCCAATGATCAAAGAGGTTCGCGGCCGGGGGTTGATGCTTGCCGTCGAGTTTGATCCCGCCGCAGGAGGTGCCCGGCCATACTGCGAGAAGCTGCAGCAAGCGGGCATCCTCTGCAAAGAGACTCACGACCATACCATCCGGTTTGCGCCGCCGCTGGTCATTACCCGTGATGATGTCGACTGGGCTGTAGAGCAAATTTCAGCCGTTCTTGGCGGCTGATAACGTCAACCCAAATATCAGAGGCTACCTCAAAAATGTCTTTTTAGCTCAATCTCGGCGTTAGGCGCTCGGTTCCAATCCTCGAAATACTCGAGTATTCCTCCGGTTGAAACCTTGCGGCCGCCTTGACCTTGAACAAAAATCCTAATTTTGAGATAGCCTCTTCATATGAAATAGGAGCGGTACAGTGAAACGAGATTTCCTGCATGTCAGTGATTTTAGCAAGGAAGAGATACTTGAGACCCTGGATCTGGCCGCCGAAGTCAAAGCGCGCTTTAAAGCCAGGGAAAATTATCGACCCTTTGCCGGCCGGACGATGGCCATGATTTTTGCCAAACCGTCGGCCCGGACCCGCATATCGTTCGAAACCGGCTTTCACCGGCTTGGGGGGCACGCACTTTACTTGAGCCCCGATGATATCGCCATCGGCAAACGGGAGGCCGTCAAGGACATTGCGCGGGTAATCAGCCGGTACAATGACTTGATCATGGCGCGTCTGTTCAAGCATGCCCATATCCTCGAGATGGCACAGTTCGCCGATGTGCCGGTCATCAATGGCCTGACCGACTATAATCACCCGTGCCAGATCATGGCGGACCTCTTCACCATCCAGGAACACAAAAAGCGGCTGAGTGATTTGAAGATCGTGTATGTCGGGGACGGCAACAACATTGTCCATTCATGGCTGCACCTGGCTCGTCGGCTGCCATTGCATTTTGTCTGCGCTTGTCCGGAAGGGTATCTCCCCGGAGAGGAGACGGTCAATGCAACCCGGGCAGACGGGATTTCTCAGATTGACATATCCCACGACCCAACCGCCGCGGTCAAAGGGGCTGATATCGTCTATACCGATGTGTGGGCATCCATGGGGCAAAAACATGAGGCCGCGGAAAGAGCCGGCCGATTTGCCGGTTTCCAGGTCAATGCCCAGCTTATGGCCGCCGCCGGTGAAAAAGCCCTGTTCATGCACTGCCTGCCGGCTGAACGGGATGTGGAGACGACCGATGCGGTGATGGAATCGGAGGCGTCGATCGTCTTCGACCAGGCAGAGAATCGGATGCACGCCCAGAACGCCCTCATGTTGAAGGTAACCGGCGCGGACACGAGTTGATTCAGTCTTTACAAACCTGGTCCTCAGGGCCAGGTCGGAGATAATTGGCGATGCCGGGGAACCGCTCCCAGGCGTTTAGATTATAGGCCAGTCTACGCCAAGGCTACGCCCGGCAGGCATGAAGACTATTAGGTAGTTCCACTCCATGATTGGACATCATGGGTGGGGCTGTCAGCTGTCAGCCATTGGCTTTTAGCTGAAATGCAAAAACGGATTGCTAATCGCTAACTGCTGAAAGCTATATCCCGAGGTTTTCCTATGGCCTAAATGCCTCTATACTATCAGCCTGAATCCGGCCACGCCAGAACAGCGCGATTTGATAGGACACCCCTTCCAGGGGCAATCCAAAGCCTGGTCCTCCGGGCCAGGATTCTTTACAAGGAGAATTTGTATGGTCGAAAAAGTACTCATCATGGGGGCCGCCGGTCGCGACTTCCACAACTTCAATGTCTATTTTCGCGATAACGAACGCTACAACGTGATCGGTTTCACCGCCACCCAGATTCCCGATATTGACGGTCGGCTCTATCCCCCGGAATTGGCCGGCAAGCTGTATCCCAAGGGAATCCCCATTCATACCGACGAAAAACTGGCCGATCTGATCAAAACCAACGGCATTGATCTGGTGGCGTTTTCGTACAGCGACGTGCCGCACAATGAGGTGATGCACAAGGCGTCGGTGGTTACGGCTGCCGGTGCGGACTTCATCATCATTGGCGCGCCCTATACGATGCTGACCTCATCGAAACAAGTCGTGTCGGTCTGTGCGGTCCGGACCGGATGCGGCAAATCCCAAACCAGCCGCAAGGTTTGCCAGATCCTTCAAAAAATGGGCAAGCAGGTCGTGACGGTTAGGCACCCCATGCCCTATGGGGATTTGACCCGCCAGGTCGTGCAGCGCTTTGCATCCTATGACGACCTGGAAAAACACAACTGCACGATCGAAGAACGGGAAGAGTATGAACCGGTGGTGGCCATGGGCGCGGTGATCTATGCCGGCATTGATTATGAGAAGATCTTGCGCGCTGCCGAAAAGGAAGCCGATGTGATCGTCTGGGACGGCGGCAACAACGACGCCCCATTTTTCAAACCCGATGTGAACATCGTGGTCTTCGATCCCCACCGGGCCGGGCATGAAACCACCTATCATCCCGGTGAGACCAACATGCTCATGGCCAATATAGCCATCATTAACAAGGTGGACAGCGCCCGGCCCGAAAAGGTTGCCCAGGTCCGTGCAACCATCGAGCAGCACAACCCGGAGGCGGATATCGTCCTGGCGGATTCCGCCATTCTGGTAGATAACCCGGCCCAGATCGAGGGCCAACGGGTCCTGGTGGTTGAAGACGGTCCGACGCTGACCCATGGTGAAATGGCGTACGGCGCCGGCACGATTGCCGCCCAGCGGTATAACGCGGCCGAAATCGTAGACCCGCGGCCTTACCTGGCCGGCACGCTTAAAGATACATTCGAGTCATATCCGGAGATAGGCGCCCTGTTGCCGGCCATGGGATACAGCCCGCGCCAGGTCCAGGACATGCAGACCACGATCAACAATACCGATTGTGACCTGGTGCTTTTTGCGACGCCCATCGATTTGACCCGATTGATCGAGATCAACAAGCCGACCCTGCGGGTGCGCTACGAATACAGTGACAATAGCGATCCGACCCTGGAAAGTCTGCTGGCTGCCCGTCTGGACTAATTCAGCGGTGACAAGGCTTAAGGCGATAGCGAGGATGCCCGTATGAGTACCGCCGAAAACCAATCCAAGCCGATTGTCCTGGTGGCCCTGGGGGGCAACGCCCTGATCCGCAAAGGCCAACAGGGCTCGGCCCAACAGCAGCTTGAAAACCTGAAGCTGCCCATCCGGCAGATTGCCCACCTGGTAGAGGACTACCGGATTATTATCACGCACGGCAACGGGCCCCAGGTGGGCAACCTGCTGCTGCAGCAGGAGTGCACCCGGGAGGTCCCGGAGATGCCCCTGGAGATTCTGGTTGCCCAGACTCAGGGTCAGATCGGTTACATGATCGAATCGACCCTGGACCAGGCACTGATGCAGCGCGGCGTGAACACGAAACCCCTGGTCAGCCTGATCAGTTATGTGGTTGTGGATGAAAACGATCCGGCGTTCGAGACGCCCAACAAGCCGATTGGGCCCATCTATACTGAATCTGAGGCCGCTGAAATGTCCTTTCCAACCGTGAAAACCGCGAAAGGCTACCGGCGGGTTGTCGTTTCTCCCCAGCCGGTGACGATCGTTGAAAAGCGGGAGATCAAAAGGCTCATAGATATGGATTTCATCGTGATCTGCTGCGGCGGCGGCGGGATCCCGGTGAAAAGGGAAGGCCGTGCTTTTCAAGGGGTTGACGCGGTTATCGACAAGGACCTGGCCAGTGCCCTGCTGGCTGAAGAGGTCGGGGCGGATATTTTTATTATTGCGACCGACGTTGAGGGTGCTATGCTGGATTACGGCAGCCGCAAACAGCGTCTTATCCGCCGGCTGACCCTTGAGGATGCGGCCCGCTATCTGGTGGAGGGTGTTTTTCCAGCCGGATCCATGGCACCCAAAATCGAAGCCTGCTTGCAATTTATCAGCCATGGTGGCAAACGGGCAGTGATCACTTCCATTGGTGATATCGCGGCCGCGGTGAACGGCGGGACCGGGACCGAGTTTGTGGCTGGTTAAGAACTCCCCGGGTGCCCGGGCAAACAAAACGTCTTTGCGGTAGCAGCCGCTTATTCCTATATACCCTTTAGCTTGGTGTTTTAAGCCACTGCATCCTTTAACCCGTAGCATGAGGAGACAGGCATCGTGAGCAAATTCAATCTTCAGCATGTGGTAGAGTCACAGCAGTTTGACCGGGAGCTTATCGACGTCGTTTTCAGCGTTGCCTCGCAGATGAAGGAAGACCTGTCAGGAAGCGGCCAATTGCGGTACAGCCTGGCCGGCAAGATTATGGCGTCGCTTTTTTATGAACCGTCCACGCGTACCCGCTTTTCCTTTGAGTGTGCCATGAGGCGACTGGGCGGCAGTGTAATTACGACGGAAAATGCCAGGGAGTTTTCCAGCGCCTCCAAGGGCGAAAGCCTGCATGACACCACCCGGATTATGAATGGCTATGCCGACATTATCGTCATGCGGCATAACGAGGCCGGCAGTGCCGAAAAAGCAGCCCAGGTTTCCAACATCCCCATCATCAATGCCGGCGATGGGGCCGGGCAGCATCCGACCCAGGCCCTGTTGGATTTGTTCACGATAAAAGACTGCTTCCAGGGTATCGAGGGCCTGAACATCGCCATGGTCGGTGATCTGAAGTACGGACGGACCGTACGGTCGCTGAGCTATCTGTTGACCAAGTTTGATAAGGTGAAACTCTACTTCGTGTCCCCCACTGTCTGCCAGATGGAAAGCGATATCAAAGCATACCTTGACAAATACCAGGTGCCCTGGATCGAAGAGACCGATTTTGAAAAAGTCCTGCCCGACGTGGATTGCGTCTATATGACGAGAATCCAGAAAGAGCGTTTCAATGTCTATGAAGATTATGTCGAGGCCGCCGGGAAATACATCCTGGGTCCGGAAAACGTACGGCTCATGAAGGAAGATGCAATCATCATGCACCCGCTTCCCAGAGTAGATGAGATACCGCCTTCAGTAGATGACGATCCCCGCGCCAGATACTTCGAACAGGCCCAGAACGGGCTGTATATCCGGATGGCGTTACTATACCTCTTACTCCACCGCTGAAAACGGTTTTAAAGAATCCCCTCGAACTCAATCTCTGCGTTGGGCGCGGGTTTCAATCCCTCGAAATACTATCAGTATTCCTCGGGTTGTGACCCACAACTGAGAGATCAAACAGCGGGAAATCCCGCAACGCGGGGAAACCCACGTCCGCCTTGACCTTGAGTCCGATTGAATTCTTTAAAACCGTTTTCGGGTGTTCCAATCAAATCCGTTAAAAAATTTAAGCAGTTTTAGCAAAAGGTCCAGATTTTAATAGAGCAACTGGCCCGATTGAAGCTTTTAAACTGCTTCTCAAATTTTCGGGCTAATTTTAGACCATTCTGAGAACGGTATACCCCTGACCGGTATTCGTCCGATCAGATGCTTTCCTTTCTGTCGGTGGAACCTGAACGGTCGCCCTGTAACCTGTCCTGAAATTGATTGTCCTGATACCCGATGGCTGTTTCCATACACAGTCGGCAACGCTGCAGGCTTTCATCTTTTCCTGAAGATAAGATCCCGGGTGCGGGTCAATCGGACTTTTAAAATTTTTTACAGGCTCGGGTATTCCCAATGGGCCTGATCAGCCTTACTATCCCTTCATGAATCGAATCCAAATCCAGGAGGTGTCGATATGTTCAAAGCATATGCAGCAGCAGAGGCAGGCGGTGAACTGAAACCTTTTGAATATGATCCCGGCCCCATGGGCTACGACGATGTGGAGATCGAAATCGAGCACTGCGGTATTTGTCACAGCGATCTGAGCATGCTCGACAATGAATGGGGGATTGCCGAATTCCCGCTCGTTCCGGGCCACGAGGTAGTGGGGACGATTGCGGCGGTTGGTCAGGGGGTAAATCACCTACAGACCGGCCAGCGGGTGGGACTGGGTTGGCATGCGGGCTACTGCATGACATGCCCTACCTGTATGCGCGGCGACCACAACATGTGCGCCGATGCCCAGGGGACCATTGTCAGTCGTCATGGCGGGTTTGCCGACAAGGTGCGCGCCCAGGCGGCCAGCGTTGTGCCCCTGCCCGACAACATAGATTTTCAAAGTGCCGGGCCGCTGTTCTGCGGCGGCATTACCGTTTTCAACCCCCTGGTCCAGTTTGGTGTCAAGCCAACGGACAGCGTTGCCGTGGTGGGTATCGGCGGACTGGGCCACATGGCTTTGCAGTTTCTCAACGCCTGGGGTTGCCGGGTGACGGCATTTACGTCAAGTGAAGCCAAAAAGGCCGAGGCGTTGGAGATGGGTGCCCACCAGACGATTAATTCCCGCGATCAGGGTGAAATCCAGGCGGCTGCCGGACAGTTTGACCTGGTGCTCTCAACGGTCAACGTCAAGCTGGATTGGAACACCTACGTGGAAACCCTGAAACCGCGAGGGCGGATGCATTTTGTCGGTGCGACCCTGGAACCGCTGGATCTGGGGGTTTTTCCGCTTCTTATGGGTCAACGATCCGTTTCGGCCTTGACGCTCATTTAAACTGACCCGCCTTTACTCAACCGAGTTGACCCACCTATAGAATTATTCAATTCGCTCAAAGCAACCTATTTTCTTTGAAATCATAAACCAGGATCTTTTCGG
>Ga0126335_1000191_pt1 | contig 29210 bp, 20 predicted proteins | sample OlaspJWI45metaG_FD_108409 | JGI IMG/M metagenome (GOLD analysis project Ga0126335, IMG submission 108409) | Marine gutless worms symbiont microbial communities from Oahu, Hawaii - Olavius sp. 1 OAHU.JWI-45 metaG | ecosystem: Host-associated > Annelida > Digestive system > Unclassified | place... | reverse complement strand
GTTTTTCATTTGATATGCCAAGCGATTTGTGGCGAAAACGAGTGACTAACTTCGAGAGTAAATTTACAGCCTTCTACTTGAAAGTGTAGTTAAGTTTTTTCTTTTTTTTGTTTGCTTGTTTTGTTATATATTATGTTTGCTACCATGATTTGGTGAAATAAAGATATATATAAAATGGCAATGTGTGTCGGCAGCAAGGGCCATGAGCTCACTACAGGCACTGACAGACTTGGGGATAGGCATATTCGGTAAGCTTATAAAAGGTAAAGGTAAAGGTCATACACTTGATATAGCGCCTCTTAGTGAAGAAACCTCTCTGCAGAAGCGCTCAGGTATGGCACGCGTTGTCGAGAGATTTCACAGTTTTACCTGCACACCCACGCGTGTATCCAGGAATGGAATAAACCATACCTGCCTTTGTTTTCCCAACCGAAGCTAGTCCTCAACTGCCGACCCCGGAGGGATGGAAGGCTGAGCTGGCCTAGGCACCACCACGGTGAGTAAACAGTCTGCCTAAAATCGCTACGTAACGGCTATCACAGTTGTTAGCTGCTCAAGCCGTCGCGTCTCACTGGGCAACTGGAGCACAGGGAAGCGTTGAACTCGATCACGACCTCTCGGGCCCGCAAGCCGCGACGCTAACCACTGAGCCACCTATACACTGCATCGCTTAGAAGCAAAAGTCGTGTCACAGACAACATCAAAGTAACGCCGCCAGGTGTTGCTCACAAGACCCAGGTGAAATGTCACAGTATACCTTAGCCTACTGTTTTCATCAGCATCGAACAGCTTTCTCGAATTTTTACACTGCATGCGGTTTGCTAAGTTTCAGTTTACTAACTTTATAACTTCGACGTCTTGAAATAGACTGAGCTGGCAACTGTAGGCCCCGTCAGCTCTTGACTGGATGCAAAAAAATTACACGTAAAATAATTATCTTTATCTATGAAACGGCAGCTACTAAAATGCGACGTTAACTCGGAAAACACTTGACAATGTTTGCGGTATACAGCGGCTCAGATCAGAACAGCAATGTGACAGGAAAAGATTCTCTTGCTGTCACATTTGAGAGTAACCTTACAGCTTGTTTTACCGAAATGCTTACCTGTGTTATTGTTTGGTTTAGAATCTATGCACTTATCTAAATCTGACATGAAGTCGTTGGACTTTAGTTTCAATCGTTTGAAACTGTTTAAAACGACGAACATTAGTATTATAAATGACTGTCGGTTATACTTCGCTACAAAACCGCCCAGTGAATTGTTACTTAAGCGTCGGGAAAAATTCCTCGTCGCGTATAATAGCTTGGACAATTTTCTTTGCAAAATGTACGCTTAACGATGTCGATTAGTATGTTTATTTAGCTTTTTCCTTTTCATTTACAGTTTTCAGTTGCATTGCTACACTTTGGCATGAATAAAGTTGTAGGCCTATGTATATTTGCTGTTCGGATAGTTTCTGATCTGTTGAAGAGAACGATGCACGCAGGATCGACTGTACCAGACCCTGTATTAACACAGTGGTAAATAAAAACGTGACATTTTAGATTTGACTATAACGTTGACAGCTGATCTCGTTCACGGCGTGAATCGCAGCAAACGGCGTGGCCGCGTCAGTACAAACGACGTAGGCCGGGCCCCCTAGTTGCCCGTCATTATATACTCATTAGCAACATCTTGTCATAATCAAGCCAATGCGTAGGCCTACATCATTGTTAAAACTGGTCAAGATCTGACTGAGCTGCAGGCAAATGCACGCTTTCACAGTTTTGTGAACAACAGCAAAGGGAGTTTTAAATTTTATCAGGTAAAGTGCGGTCACACAAATAAGGTGATGACGTAATTTTTACTACTGTCGCATGCAGAATTACTTCGGGATTAAAAACGATATAAAAACTATGAACGTCAGTTAAGATTAGCCGAAGATACAATCGTAGGCTATCACGTTTTGATAGACCAGTGTTACGGCGTACAGTAGCCTATCAAATTCTATTCGCAAAAGGTGACGAATGCACAGCTGGGCGAGCAGGCAGGCTGGCAACAACACATGTTTAAACAGACACTCGATCAGACAATCATTATTCGCTATTATCAGCTTGCTGGCGAGACTGGGTCGAGAAACGTGCAAACAATTCCATGAACCTATGAACCACACAATGTCGGCTACTGTTCGAGTCAGTTCAGGACGAGTCTGTCTGTCTGCCTGTTGAAATACACAATGTAGCGGCTTACGGCCCGAGCGGTCGTGAGTTCGACGCTCATAGCCTGCTACGTTTCCAGTAGCCCGGTGAGGCGTGACGGTCTGAGCAGCTAATAACTGTGATTTCCGTCACGTAGCGGCGGTCTTGGGCAGACTGTTTACTCACCACGGTGGTGCCTAGGCCAACTCAGCCTTCCATCCTTCCGGGGTCGGTAAATGAGGACCAGCTTCGGCTGCGAAGGCAAAGGCAAGCACGTTTCATTCCATTTGTAGATAAACAGGTGGGGTGGCAGGTTAAACTGTGTGATCCCTTGAAACCGAGTGCCATACCTGAGCGCCTCTGTGATGGGGTTGGTCAGAGTAATTGACGAAGGCCGCACGAGGGGAAATCAGGAAAAGGGATCACACAGTTTAATACAATAGGTTCCTCGGGTCCCCACGAGTCTCCACCCCAAGCAGGACCTCGATCCGTTCAGCGGCATTTGCACAGCGAAGCAGCGTGAAGCCGCGTAACAGAGAGAGACTGACAGACGCCCGGGATCATTGATCGCAATAGGCCGCATCTCATGCTTTCAATGCAGCGTAAAAATAAATTTATACGACCGTTTTCTCTGTGTCAGTCTGCTCATTAAACGATTCGGCCAATAAGTATGATGATCACTGATCAGAGCAATCTCAGATAAACACAGATTCGGATTATTTGCGTTTCAGAAAGATCTCTGTAGATAGTTTTAAAAAGCTTAGGTTTTCATTTCAAGTCTTCTATTTTTTGACACAACTCATACTGACATAATCATTATAAATTAATAAAATTCCACGACAGTTATGATTAAGTATTTGATTTTTGTCCACCAAAACTAAAGCAGTTTTGCAGCTATATCTCTGTCGTTCAGTAGTTGCATACAAACCCGGAAGTCGTGAACTTGGCACCATATGGCTGCCAAGTCCGTGCGCACCCCACGCTATCTTCACCGCCGTACATTCGTCATTTTCCTTCACAAATTCGCCCGCCTCCGCTGCCCAGACGGCCGCCATAAACGCCAGCGCAGACGCCACAAACCACGCTCGTCGCCTCAACGTCATCTCTGCTCAGCGAGTCTTCAGCTGTCACTCAAAGCGCTCGTTGATGCAGATGACCCCACCTGTCATTCACTGACCGCTGGCCTACAGCAGCACACATGTGAATCACGTACGCGGCTGCCTGCTTGCAAAATCGAAGCCGCTTTTTCGACAATTACGCCTTGAAGATTTCGACGACTGAAGGATCTTGTCCCATAACGTAGCAATCAAGTGGCTCGTCGTAAAACAAACTGGCAAATTAGCGGCGATTTTTTCTAGCGAAACGGCTACGCCTATCAAAATATCAACACGACCGCACACGGACAGCTGCTGTGAACAGCATCTCAATGTGTGTAGCGGCGCCAGTAGCAGCAGCAGCAACTGATTTGTCGCGTGCAGCGCTCTGTAGCCGGCTCATCAATATTCATGTCGAATTACGGCGACCTCTGGCGAATATCTGACAAATATCATGGTGAAGTTTTTAGTGAACTGGAAGTGGAACGGCCATGTTAATGGAGGATGTCCAAATTCGCTTAGTGTAACTTCGTAGATATTTAATTACCGGTATGAGATCTCATGTTCAGTCCCAAAAGTTGTGAGGAATTTATTCTTGACATTACGACATTACTTTGTAACTTGGTTGGCGTTGGAACTTTTGAATACGGCTACTATGACGAAGTTGACGTAGAAGCTGTTACGGTTTTACTTCAGCAACATCAACTGCAGCGCTTCTGAAGTTACGACCTTATGGCGCTATACAAATCTGTTTATTAATACGGGCTTGGCACTGTATGTCACAATGCCAAGTGTACTTTCCGTAGGCCTACACGATGGTTGTCTTGCAGCAACTCAATGGTGTCCATGTTGTGTGCATGTATGCCGTGCTAAGCCATATGTCTGTTTCCTGTGTTTGTCTTATGGGCCATGTTGCCTGCTCTAAATGAAGATGACTGAATACTGCTCTGTGTAATTCTAGGTACATAGCCAGTAACTCTGGTCCTCCAGTACTATCTGTTTGGTTAGAATATTGTGTGATTTTCTGCCATAATGTGATATCTTATATGTTCTGTCCCGAGTGTATGTTTATGACTTGTAGTGTGCTTGCTTTTGTTCTTTTATCTCCTTTATGACTTTAAATATTTTAGCTCGTTTGTAGTTGTAGCTGTAGTTTTAATGTTTTGTGTGTGTTTGATTGTTTGTGTTTTAAAGGCCTAGCTGCCTGAATCAAAATGAAATGAAATTATTATTACCAGTAATGCAGAATTGCAGATAGAAAAATAAAGAGGACCGAAATAAACAACACCCATTCGGTTCATACCCTATGCACGTTTTCTCAGTAAAGTTTTCATAGACTTCTATGTTTGTGTCGTGTCGTGTGTGGTAAAGAATTCGTTTTCCGTGATTGTTTAGGATTACTTATCAATATTAAAAGGTTATTTCGGCGAATTTGTTTGTTTTGCTGCTTCAGCCAGTTAGTATTAACGATTAATTTGCTCCATTTGTCAAGTTTAAGTGTGGGAATACCATCTGAAGTACAGGCCGGTAGTCTTTCGGTTTGGTACGACCGACGTGCTACAAGCTCACTGCACATAAATGGTCACGGTTTAGGGTTAGGGTCAGGCGTAGAATTTGACATTACCCTAACCCTGAAGCATAACCGATAATGTGCAGTAAGTTTGCAGTTCGTAGATTATGGAATCATGTGGGGTCTGACTAAAATATGACGGGACGCTAGGACAGTTAATTGTGTGGTGATAGGCTCCTCACCTTCCCTTGCTTACTGCGCTATTTGGTAATTGTTACCGATAGGTCCGGACCCAGAAACACCCATTTTCGCGACTTACGGACCTTTCGGTAACAATTACCGCTATTTATATCGTAAGTCCGTTGAGGACATTGATGTACATATTTGCATATGTATATGTATATGTACCAATCACTGTTTGTATATCGCTGCTCGCTGCCATCGCTGCTCGGCATTGGCTAGTCGTCGACTCGCCGATTTAGTTTTCGACTAAGTTTCAGCATGTGACAGCAGGTCGCATGACCGTCACTGTTTTCGGATACTGCGCACAGTTTCCTTCACTTCTCAGCCAGATGCCAGAAGTCAGTTCTGTCGGTGCCGCCTGCCACTCCGTGCGCCAACTTGCTGACCGCCTGCTGCAGCCGCTAGCTACTACTGTTGATGACATTTGCGTGTTTTCTATTATGTTAAAGTATCCCCTGTTCCCTTTTGCACCTGTTTATATTTTCCCTGGACACTGGCCACAATTACAGCATTGCACCTGTAATTAAATTTATAGTCTTATCAAAGTTAACCACTGTTCAGTAACTTCAGTTCTAGTTTACACTCAGGCTTATAGTTGAATGAATCGTTAGGGGAGAGGGTGACCCGTAACAATTGCCGTACTAAAGGGACCGAGCTCTGTACTAAGTGAGACCGAGACGCTCTGTTGCTCCAGATGTTAGGACACCAGCGCTGGCACTGCAGAAAAGCTTTAAGTCGGCCTCCATTGTAATATGGAAATTTATTTGTTTGCCCTTTGCATGGAAATGCTATATGGATTGAAAAAGTGTGTGAGTAAACTTCCAACAACTGAAAACTTCACTTTTACTTGCAAGATATACTTGTCAGCAGATTACGAACGGTCCACAGAAAAAACTAACGCTGATTACGATACAGAAATGCAATGCAATACAAAATGCTAAGTTAAATAGACTACACCAAGAAAGCACGCACATGCGAATGTGGTCAGGCAACAACATCCCAGCATTTTTATAGACGCTGCATGTGCTGGTATGTAAGCTGCTATTGTGTGGCAGTGTGGTAGCTGATTATTGGCCTCATGTGGCTGGTGCCTGGATGTCTGCTGCCCATGTGTCTGACAACATTGATGAATGACGGTTTCAGTATGGTGCTCAGTCCCCTTAAGGGCCTATTACAGTTGTGATTCGAGCATGGTACATGAGCACGACACGCTACGAGGTTTTTTGTGCGCTCGCATACGAGATCGATTCGAGCACTCCACGAGAATCAGTGGTAGGCGTGTCTTGCATGTTGATTGACAGCTTAGTGCAAACAATTTTTACTTCTTTTTTGTTGATGTAAACAAAAGTGCCACACCCAATCTTATAAGTCGATGCTGTGAGCCTTTAAACTAAACTGTGGAATGGATACGAATACGCTGGCGGCTGTGGAGGCAGGTGCTAATTATCAGCTGCCGGAGTGGTGGTGTCACTGCTGTCCCACAAGCATCTCTCATTTCTATATAGTTCTATGAACTGTTCAGTTTCAGCACCAGACCAACTTTTAGTGTTCATGATGTGTGAATTTCGCAGCAACGATCGATTTCGAACAAACGCGCCAAACACATGTAAACACAGTATACATAACGATTACGTCATTGTAGAAGCCCCTCCTTGTGATCGCTGATTGGCTACAACATCCTACAGCAATGCAAAAGAATTGACATGTTCATTATTGCTCGAAAGCACATAACTCCTCGTAGGATGTTGTATCATGCTCGAATCGCGCTTGAATCGTACGCATCTCGTAGCCGTCGTAGCCGAATCGTGCTCGAATCGCAGTTGTAATAGGCCCCTTAGTACGGCAACTAACTGTCCCAGTGTGTCCTGGTGTCCCAGCATATTATAATCAGACCGATCATGTGAGGTGATGAAACCTCGAGTGCCCTACTTAGGTAAGTTAAATTTTCTATATGTTTTCACCGGTTTTTTGTTTTGATGTAATTGTGCAATAGACGAAAGTAAGACCACACTGTCGGTTTTTGCGTGCATGTTTCTAGTCTATCACGTCATCACTGGGTGTGTCGTATGACAGCTGCAGGTATGGACCGCAGACGTGGTAACAGTAGACCATACAGGTTGTCCAGCAGAGGAGGTCGCAATGGCTTCAGATCATCTGGTTACAGTGGTAGAGGTGGTAGTGGTGGTGGTGGATTCTACAGCAAAAGGTAGCTGATTTCTTTTGTGTTTCGTAAAAGGTTGTCTCATTTGTATACATCACCATTTTAAAATGTCACCTGATAATGGTATTAGTGCAAACTTTAAATGTCATTGTGTTTTTATCGCTGGTCTCGTGTGCAAAATTGATGTGTTATTTTGCAGGTTTAGATTTTAGGCTGCATCAAATGCTTAAGATGCAGACTATTTTTACCGATGTTTGCGGTGTCTGTCTCTCTGTCACAAATGCGCTGAATAACCCTGGCTCAGCTTCACTGTGCTGGGTAATCGGCGGCGGTGGGGGCGGTGCATGCAGTGTACACTGTGCCGTGTGTGCGGGGTCATTCGGTGCAGCCTTCGCCAAATGCCTTTGGTCTCTTGTTTGGCATTGCAAACAATTTTTGTAGATCAAACTTCGGTTTACAAAGCCAGATAATGCTGCGAGAGAAAATGTCTCGAACTTCTCGGAGTGTCAGTACAAACTTTAAACATGTAGCACGTAGTGTAGTACCACACACAGTGTTCCATAAAAACGTATATCTGATTATAACTTTGTCTGATTTTAACAGATTTTTATGATTTTTTTGATTGCTTTAATCACGAAGAAATGGTTGACGCAACATTGTTTATGGCTGGTACTCTTGAAATGACAATATCATAATGGCAGAACTGTAAAATTATCACTGGCATTGATGTTTCTGTTCTGTTTTGTTTTGCTTTAAACACAAATGCGCAAGAAATGATAGCATTTTTAATAGCAATAGTCTTGTCGTTTCATTTTACTAAGTAAGGTGTGCACATAATTAAGGCAATGTTGTAAAATGTAAATTATAGTACATGCAGAATTTCTTCACAATAAAAATGCTCAAAAAGTAGAGAAATCGGTTTAGTTTAGACAAAGTTACAGTCAAGCGTAGACTGCCACGTTTGTAGTGTGCAATATGCAGCAAACATTTTAGAAAAGAAATAGAAAGTTGAAGCTGTAGTTTGGGCTTGCAAGTCAAGAACAAAATGATATACTGCTTATTTAAAATTTGGTGTTACACGTATTAATAGTTTTTAGAGGTACGTGTATAGGTATAATAGTCAGCCTACTTTAGAATATTTTAGGCGATGTGGATTAAGGAACATTGAGCAGTTACTTGTGCTATGACCAAACTTTTCGTGTTTACTTTTGCGAATCTGGTGCGTGTGCAATGTTTATACGTCAGCTGACAAATCTGGCAGGTTTTTTATATTTTTACTTCAGAGGTTCAGATGGTGCATCAAGTCGTGGCAGAAGTAGCAGAGGAGGAGAGTCATCATACGGCGGCAGTGGTCGAAGGTATGAGGGTGATAGATTTAAGGAGGCAGCACCGATGTATTCCACCAGAGCCTATGATAGGTATCACTACTCTATGTATTCTGTGTGATTGACTATCCTGCTTGGTACATGTACTGAGTGGGCCAAAAAAACCGACCCCCTATAGCTCTCAACTCTGGCTGCTGTGAGAAGCTGTCATGGACGCAAACACGTCATCGCTAATGTATTTTCCCATTGTGTAAAACGCTTCCGGGTTGCTTCAATTATATCGTAATATTTCTGTTTAAAATCTTAACACATTTATCAAGTTTTGGTTTCATCTTGCGTAGAAAGAAATGACGATTGAAATACTGTATTTTTTGTACAGCTAAACATGTACACGTGCAGTATAAACAGCATAATCTGAGGGGTTGGTTTTTTGTGGCACACTCTGTAGCTTGTATTGGTGGTTTATCTTATGCAGCGTTACTGGCAGATCATCCAGCCAGTAAGGCCTAGGGCTCAGTGGATTACTGGACTAGTCCATGGAAAAGCCCATCCGGTTGTCCCTGATATATACCAATCTAGACTTGAATGCATCGATGCTAGATGCATCCACTCTCTGCTGGTCCAGCTAATTCCATCTGTTGATCACTGTATATGTAAAGAAATACTTGGTAATATCCCTAGTGCACCAGGTCTTGACCAGTTTGCATGAATGCACCCTTGTTTAGCACACACAGCTGACTGACTGACCCCAGCGCCTCTGAAGTCACGACCTTATGGCACTGTATAAGTTTAATTATTATTATTATTATTATACCCTTACTGTTTTCATCCAGCGTAAAAAGTTGATGCAGTGAAACAGTTGACTTGAATGCATATTGAAACCTCAATACGATGTTATCTGTTTCTGGTGTGATTGATTGTTTGATACACTGATCTTTTCTTGCTGTTGGACCAGATCAGACCTGTCCATGTCTCTAGTGCAAGTAACGCAAAGTTAATTACGTACGTTGTTTGCTGTGTTGCAGACCCACAAGAAGAGCGCTGACTCCCCCTGCACCAGCTGACAGAGTTCACAGCAACGGTGATCGCGATTCTTACAGATTTGATCGGTATGTGTGCAGTGTGCATAGAAAATTTCGGACTGATTTCATTGACGAAAATAAAGAGCAAACATTAACACAGCTGCTCTAGTTACTATACTACTGTGCAATACTCTTGTTGTGCTATGTTCTAGGCAGCCTATAGGTCCAGCAGATTGGGTTTTTGTCACACTGGGACCCTTACACTGTGATTAGCCTAGAGGCGGTTGCCTACAGTTTTTATTGTAACACGGAGTGGTTCTGGTGGGATTGAAGCCTATCTCAGCATCCAACTGGCTTCTTCAGTGCTTTGACGCTGTTGGTTGGGGTTATCTGACGTGTAAAAATCATCCCTGAAATGCCCTATAAAGTGTCGAGTGGGACATTAAGCCTCTACTCACTCACTCATTGACGAAATCTTGTGGTAAAATTATACATGCTCTTGGCAACTGGCCGCACAGGTAGTGTTTTAAATAAACAGCTAAACATGGCATTGACAGTGTGCGCCGATTTTTACTTTGCATTGCAGGGACTGTTTACTCTGCAACGAATCAGAATCAAGCTTAACGTTGGTATTACACATAGGCTAAGCTTACAAAGATATCACAATATTGCTAACACCAAAGCATAATTGCTGACTTAATAAGCAGAACTGCTTTAAATCGTAGTTTGTGCTCGTAGAAGCACGAAAATCTTGAGCAGTAACTGCCACATACTGCCACACCCTCTTGTTACAGTTCACTTAACAACCGCCAGGGGCGAGTTCTACAGAAATATTTGGAGAGTGAGCAATCTCTGCCAGTTCCTGCTTTTCACCCTACCTTTTGTGTTGTTTGATGCTGGACAGCTGGGCCTGTTCTGTGTTATATAAACACTCATATCTTATCTTGTGTTTGCTTACATACTTGACAACGGAGCACTTATTTTGAATTTTTACTGCAAGTCTTGCTTTACTGCTTGTCGGCCGCTTCCTATTTGTAGACTATCGATTGCTCCTAGTTGCTACGGTAACGAGTAACTGTTGGAGAGCTTTCAACAGAATCGTAAGATCGTGTACTGTAAGATGAATTTTGTCAGTTGACTTATAATGTGTCATAAGGCAATCTTATCTTACGACATCATGACTTTTTTTCATGAGATGTCATAAGACATATCTTATGACATTGGTGTTGATTTGGCCACAGGCTGTTAGATGTCAAACATGAAAGCCTTCTCAGCTACTTTTGTCATAACGCCGTGTAAAAAACGTTTTTTTGTGCTGTGTTTATTGTTGTTTTAAAACGTTTTTTTGTTTTGTTTTTGGTGGCCGCTACTGTCAGTATTCAACACATGTTTGGACTGTTTAAATCAAATTGACGCACTAAATGATCGTATAAAATGAGTGTTTAATATAGTTAAGAGAAAAACAGTCATAAAGAGTCGTTCGTTGCATTCACTAGTACACATACTGAAGCATACTACTGCAACAGCACTGTTATTTGACTGTTTAAACCCAAATTGCGAAAGCATGTTTTATTTCGTTGTTTTAAAACAAAAGGCATGTTTTCTTTAGAAAACATTTGTTTTAAAACAAGCTCACATTTGTAGTCATAGCACCAGTGAGACAATTAGTAGTAGCAGCAGTGGTAATTGTACAGCTATAGCAGTGGACTGTCGGACTACCGTCCACCAATGAGAGACAGCATGGAACTGAGAGGAGCTCGGGATTTGGACAGCCGGCGGGCTTTCCCACCGAGCCAGCATTCAGGGCCGTACATGGACATTCCAGAGTACCCAGTGATGCATGAGTCGTACGCTAGGCCACCAGTCGGTCGTTACAATGTGCCGGCAGCAGTGACTGACCGTCGCTATTCACCATCAGAGATGAGGTATGCAAAAGACAACTCAGATGCGTTCTGTTTCAAAGAGCGTCTCTTGATGTGCTTTAGATTTAAGCTTAACTTTACTGCGACTGATATCAGACTGTTTTGATTTTTATCTGTGTCGCTTCAGTTTTTAGTGTTTTACCACTGTTAAGCAGCTGGACATTTTTATGTATGCATATTAGTATGACCATGAATTAATGATTGAAATCAGCCTTCTAGGTGGGCTCCATGATCGTAGGAAGTGACCCACTCCTGTTTCTGGCCAGATATGGCGAAAGGTGTCTAAACCGCAGTTTAGCGGTTCTGTGTTCGTCTTAGGTGAGCAGGTTTCAGTGTTTGTTGATTTGAGTTGTTGCCACGCTGCTGTTCTGTTTCTTCGAGTTGTCAGTGGCAGTGCATCAGGCATCAGTACAGTTGGTAGACCGTTAGTAGTTGCAGCATTAATAATTCTACAGCTGCAGCAGCCGTGCAGAGTGTCAAGACTATCGGCCGCCAGTTAGAAGCAGTATGGAACTCTTATACGTGTGATGGCATCGTTGTCGAAGATATGGCGAGACTGGCGTTTATTGCTGACCATCAAGATCCGGACATACAAGGCACTTGTTCTCTCCACCCTTCTGTGTGCAGCAGAGACATGGACTGTGCACGCTGGAGATGACAGGATCCACGAGAGCTTTCACATGAAATGTCAGCATCAGATACTCAGCATCAGATGGCAGGATCACGTCCGTAATGTCAGTGTTGCAAACCATACTTGTTTCCCTCCAGTCATGGATCACTTCGTGATACGTCGCAGCTCCATTTTTGGTCACGTCGTCAGGATGCTGTGCACTGTCCCAGTCCACCGAGCTCTATGCTGTCAGGTTGTCCTGTCTCTCGGCAGTTTCCCAGACAGATCGTGGAAACGTCTTCTGAGTCGTTCTCTTAAACGCTGGCTGGGCCAAATCCATGACGACAGCCGATGCTGATCGGTCAATGTGTGGAGAGATGCTGTCGTTCGCGGCCATCGAGGATCAGTGCAGTGGCAACAGTTCTTGATGACTACATGCTGACAACAGTGACGAGTGGCAATGCAGTCAATCACCCGGCTGGAAAAGCTCGTCTCTGAAATAAACTCTCGTGTGTTGAGTGGGACATAAAACTCTGCTTACTCACAACAGTCATTCAGTGATCTGTGGCAGATGCTTGTTAGTTTTCTCAGTAAGTAAGTAAATTTTAATCGAAAAGGTAAATGCAACTCAGAATAGTGTTCTTTTCTTTATGTTTGCGGACTATACTAAAGCGTTCGACATGGTCAGTCATCCGAAACTATTCAAAGTTCTACTGGATATGGGAATCCCGAAACACGTCATTGCTCTAGTACAGGCGCTCTATGCTCAGCAGACAGCGAAGGTGAGATGGGACGTAGAGTCCAGCGAAGCCTTCACCATCGGCAAAGACACACGACAGGGGTGCAACACATCTCCCGTGGAATTTAACCTGTATGCGGAAGATATCATGAGGAGAACACTAGAAGATAACGAGCACAGCATCAAGGTAGGTGGGAGACAAATCAACAACCTTCGCTACGCTGATGACACGACTCTTCTAACTACAACTGAGGAGTCCATAAAGGATATGGCTGTTAAGCTAGTCAGTGAGAGCAAGACATCCAACAAAACACAAGAGTAAACTTGCTGATAGATGGGGGCAGATAGAGCAAGTTGAGCAGTTCAAATTCCTGGGATCAATGAAAACAGCCAGCGGCGGCTGCACCACTGAAATCATAAGACGCATCTGTCTAGCAAAAGAGAAAACAGTGAAGCTTGACACCATCTGGAGATCACGCCACATTAAGAAAGCCTTGAAAGTATGACTGATGAAGTCACTCGTATGGTCTGTCTTTCTCTATGGAGCAGAAAGCTGGACAATAAAAAGCTGTGACAGGGATAGAATAAACAGCCTGGAAATGTGGTGCTGGCATCGTTTATTGGGAGTTAGCTGGAGGGAACACCGAACCAATGAATCAATCTTGGACGAGATGGGGCTGGAAAAGGGGCTGATGAAGAGTGTTGCCACGCTGAAGTTACAGTATTTCGGACACATGGTGAGGGGAAGTGCAGGCGAGCTTTCGCTGACCATACTAGAAGGAGTAGTGGATGGAACAAGACACCAAGGAGTACCTCGTGTGTCCTGTATCCACAATGTGCTGAAATGGAGTGGCAACACCTATGGGGAATTAAAAGCGCTGGCACAAGATCGAAAGAAAACAGATCAGGTTGTCGTGGGAGTTCTCATCAGCCGCCGAACTTCTATAATGAAGAAGGCACCCAAAGAAGAAGAAGTAAATAAGTGAGTATGGATTTATGTAGCGCATAATCGAATAATCGGTTGACTCAGCCTTCCATTGGCAAAATGAGGACCAGCTTCGGCTGGGAAGGCAAAGGCATGGTTTGTACCATTCACGGATAAACACGCAGGTGTGCAGCTAACACTGAGATCCCTTACAAGGTGTGCCATGCGTCAGCGCTTCTGTGATGAGTTTGCCTCATAAAGACGCATTATATCAAGTGTCAGTGTGGAATGTTGTGTTTCTACAAACAGTGCCATGATACGATTTGCTTGTAATCATTCACAGAATGTCGCGGACCAGTTCGTTACTTGCTTGCTGGCTGTGTTATTTGCAGAGATATAGACAGGAGACGAGAGGTTGTCCGTGACATATCTATGCCAAGTCGAGAGTACGAGTCTCTGCGAAGATCACATGGATATGGTGCGTTCTCGTTCAACATCAGTTTACAGTTCTGCTATTCTCTGTTGGCGTTCGTTGCTTTGAAAGTTTACCCGAGCCTCTATGAGATATTTTGTTGCTTAAGTTATTAGACGCTGGAAGTATGGACAATTGCACTCGTAGATGGAAGTGTTTCGATGCTGGCTGCTTCACCACGAAGGCTGATGTGGTACAGCAAAGCTGGCAGGTTCGAATGGTATGCACACCGCCCACGTGATTGCCAACCGAATGTTAACGGTGGTCTCAAAGGATGCATTTGTATATTACCGAGAGTCTTCTGATGACCACTTGGTGGAAAGAACGAGGAGGAAACTTGCACAAAGATTTAAGTTATTAGTGTTTGTGAATAAAATCGGAACAAGATGCTGTGATGGTGAAAAAGTCGTCACTTCTGATGTACACTGCATGATGTCAGGGAGTCTGTCGATCGATGCTGGTATGAACTGATCATGTGAGTACGCCAACAAATGAAACAATTTACACCTCTGTCGAGCCAAGCCAGAGTGATGGTCTGTTTTAACAGCAGAAGTTTGTTTGAAACTGACGGAGTTTGTATGCTAAGTGCCGGGAAGTGTGAAGGGCAGCAGAAGATTGTGAAGCATTGAAGACCACACAGAAATGAACTGCCATGACCATAATTGCTCAGTTTTAGCACTGATGGTCTCTTACAAGTCAAAGGAATTGGGGACGGGGCAGTGTGAAAGGTGTCTCACATCCAAGTCTTGGTTAGACAGTCATAGAGCTGCAAGTTTATGCTGTTGAATGCTGAGGTTTTATAGGCCGGTTGACTGTAGTTAACTGTGACAAGTTGATTATGCATGTGTGGCACAAGCTGTCACACACAGACACACAGTGATGTTACCAAGGACTGAAGACACAAGGGCGAGGACTTAAAATTTGTGTTAACAGATACCAGCAAATGTGTGCTAAAACGGAATATTACAGACTGGGAAAGACTTCCGTATCGGAAAATCCACATGTGGAATGCTGAATAAGAGCATGCTACGTACACAAAGGCGGGTCATCTGATATGCAAGTTTTGCCAAAGTTACACTGACTTTGTGAGTAACGAGCTGACACCAGCGACAAAATGAAATGAAGGAATTTGCTACAAGCACCTGGACCTGGACCTGGACCTGGATGTACTGTCAAGGACAAGGACTTAAAATTTGTCCTTGAGGAGTCCTTGAGGACATGAACTAGCATCACTGCAGACAGATGGTATGTGGTGATCGCTACAGGCACCTTCTGCTAAAGGCGTGCAAAAACATGAGCCAGGAACCTGTCGTAGGCCAACTTGTGATAAGAAAATGTAACTGGTTGAGAAGAAGTTATGGCAGCAGAATTCTGGAGCATACACTGCAAGAGCACAGAAGTTAGTAAGTAAGTAAGTGAGGGTATTTATTAAGTGCACATGAAACAGAACAGTCACAATGCGCCTAGGTCAGTTAATGCCAGAACAGAAATGTTTTCATTTTTTGCTTACATAGTCCATAGCTAATGTCTTGTCAGAAGTAGGATGGCAGACTGTTCCACACACGCGGACCAACAGCAGTGAAAGTCTTGTCGCCGTACGTATTGTGGGTGCATGGTACAACGCAAGTCCTGTCGACTGCTGATCTGAGAAGGCGACGGCCACTGTCGGCGACAAGGTTGACGTCGTCGGTTAAGTATGCCGGCGTTTGACCTGACAACGACCGATGCACCAGACATATAACTTTGTACTCCACTCGTCGCCAGACAGGAAGCCAAGTGCAACTGGACCAGCGCATGCGAGATGTGGTCACATCGTCTGGTGCCGGTGTTGAGACGTGCAGCTGCATTCTGGGCTGACTGTAACTTCTGAACGAGACCGTCAAACACGTGGTATAACGGTGAGTTACAGTAGTCGAGACAGCAACAGATAAATGCTTGGATCACTGTTTTAGCAGCTCCTGTTGTCAATGACCGAACAGCTGGACGCAGTTGTTGCAGTTGGAAGTATCCAGTAGAGGCATACTGTCAGCAATGTCAGTCATTGTTTATATGAAGTTGCTGTTGTGAAGCTTGCTGCAACGTGACAGATTCTTACACTTGTCCATACTGGTTTTGTATGATTTAACTCTTAACTCCTGAGAAGTATGTGCAACCATTTCAGAACTCAGTACAACTGCCACTTGGAGTATAAAATATTTAAATACTATTTTGATATTTGAAGGCAAAATAATTGTGATATCAGCACAAGTATGCCAATGATGTGAGTAAGTAAGTGAATTTGTGTTTGCGCAGCAGTCCTTATAGCTTAAACTGTCATGCAGGTGCTATGTTAGTGTCCCATATGCTCTACAGAACAGCACAGTCTTCAAAGGCACACAGAACTGAGTCGGTGTCAGTGATGGGTCATGAACTGACAATGGGAGTGAGTTCCACAGGATTGGACCAGACGCAGCAAAACGTCTGTCCGTGTCTCGTTGTTTTGGAGCGTGGCACTACAAGGTCACCAAGTGCAGCGGAACGGAGGTGACCACAGTTGGCTGATACAGACACCTGTGAGCACAGTTCAGTGAGGTATGTTGGTGCAGCTTGAGGCAGACACTTGTTCGCCAGGACACACACTTTGTATCAATTCTCTGCTGAACGGCAGCCAATGTAGTCGATCTCGTATGTCAGTGGTGATGTGGTCGAGCTTCCGCTTATGCAGTATGATTCGAGCTGCAGCGTTGAACACGTTCTGTAGAGGCTGGACATTGGCCGCACTCACACGGTGGAGGATGCTGTTACAGTAGTTTACCCAACTCGTAACGAAGGCGTATACCATGGTTGTGGCAGCATCTTCCGTGAGTGACTTCCACACAGTATTCGTCTGCTGCAGATGATAAGACGATAAAAAATGATGAAAAGAAGTTGTATTGGTGTTATCAAAGTGTGGACAAATTCGACAGACTTCGGAGTGATAAAAAGTAGAGCTGAAGCTACTGAAAGTTGGAAACTTATCAGTGTCTTGCCACGTCTACCTTCGACATAGGAAAAGGACAAGAGAACAAGAAGCAGATGAAAGCAGTAAAACGTTGCAATGTGGATGGCAGATGCTACATATCCATACGAATTAGTGTGCGTTTGTGTCTTCAACTGATGAGTTACTGAAGTCTTGTGTCTAACCAGCTTCATCAACTTCATAGATAGATACACAAGACCGCACAGAAAAATCAGTTATAAAGTCTACAGGCCGGTAGGCGACGAGACTGGCGAGCTGCTGAGTGTCGTACATCGTCCAAGGATTAATACACGTCTTGTCAGCTGTTATTTGTAAGTTGACGGGGAGAGTTATTTCTGGGAAAAATGTAACACCGGTCTACGATGTGGTGGTGGCAACATATTTGTGACAGTTGGTCACGCCTCAGTGTTAGTGGTTGGCAGACAGCCTAATGAGTACACGCCACACATCAGCTTGGTGCATTAGTCTTTGTAGCAGCAATACGTGCCATTTTAGCCGAATTTTCAACAGCTGTAGTGTTGCATCTGAAGCCTTAATCAACATTGGACAAAAGCCATTTTGTGCATATGTCCTCAAAGACGTTATGGACAAAAACTGATGAGTAAGTAGCATTAAGTGTTGATACAAACGATACATTGGCAGTCGTCGTGTTAACGCTGCAAACTGAAGCATTTCCGAATGACATGCGATGATGCTAATAACTGACTGTGTGTTCCAAATAATTTGCTGCTTTTCTTGTATGTGTACATCGCACTGGGGCCTGACTGGCCAATAGCGGCGCTGATGCAAAAAACAGCCGGTGCTGGGATGGCCGCTCCAGCATAGATTCACATACTCCATCCACAACAATGCTTTTAATATTTTGGACGTACGTTTTCCGTACTGAATTACGATTCTCTGCAAAAGCAGACGACATTTTCTCTTCAGATACAGCGATATCGAAAATTAATGATTGTTGTTAAACGATCTGTGTTTGGTTCGTGAGAATTCAAAGGTCGTGGCAGCTGACGGGCCCAAAGCCGACACCATCTTGCCGCCAAGTGTTTCTGTGTTCACTGATCTCTATGGAGAAATTGGCCAGTCCGTAATCTAGATAATTAAATATTCTTTTGTCTATGGTACGTCATGATCAGTTTCAGAAATACTGAAGCGAGCTCTGTCTTTGCAAGTCACTGCTTGTTGTAACTTTACTGTGGTAAGTTGCAGATCAGTGCAACATCTGTCAGGTAATATTAACAGAGCTCTGTTGTGCAGACTTAACCTCGTTACTGATTGCAGGTGATTTTCGTGATATGGCGATGCCATCTACGGGCCGTAGTGGCTACCCAAGCGAGACATACCCACGTCGTGCACCATCGCCGTTTGACGACCCCCGCGCTAGGGAAGCTCGCACACGGAGAATGTCGCCACCACCGGCGCGCTATGATCATGATGATGGGCCACCAATGAAAAGGTCTAGGGGAGGTCCACCCATGTCCAGGGGTGGCAGAGGTCGCGGCGGATTTGCTCCGCGCAGGGGTCGTTCGTCACGTCGCTTCTAGATCCAGCCGGTAGGGTCCGCAGCTGAACTTGAGAGCAGCTGGAGCACGGATAAACTCAGTGTAGATTTTAGTGATGAAACTTTATCTGTTGTGACGTCCGATGTGTCAAAACTGATAAACGCAATCCGTTGCTGCCACTGAACTAGAAATAGAATCTCACTAACATGATTGTGATTGTGGCTTGGTGTAAGTGAACTGAGCAAATGAACCGTAACACGTAACGAGCACTATTGTAACGTGTTGTGTTGCTGCGGCATAGTTGGCCTAATACAGCTATGACAGAACTTTGACAGTACAGGTGTTGCATAGATTGCAGTGCCTCAAAATAGTTGCAGTGTGTGCTGTAAGCTTAAATTAGCATCCAGTCTTGGTCTGATAATGATGGACGAAGGTTTTGTCTTTTTGTGTCACATTTTGCAGCTGAAATCTTAGTAGCATTGTGTGTAACTATTTTATTCAGATTTACTGTAGAAAAACCAGGTTTTATTTGTCACATTTTGCTGCTAATTGAATACCATGAAATCGGCTCAGTTGATGCAGTTGTATTTCTCATCATCCTGTCTTTATTGAGCTAGTGACAAACCACACGTGCCGTGATATTGAGAAAATAGCTGTGAAGTAAACTATAGCTATGTCCGTTTGTACGAGATGCGCGTGATGAATTCGCAGTCCATGAGGTGGCTGGCATGAGGCGGTAACTGTCTGTCGTGCGGACGTCTCAGGCCGTAGTTCTGGGAAACGGCAGAAGGTGGCCGAAGAAGGCAGTGTAGGATGTGCTGCGAGTTACAGCGGATTTTACTGAAAAGTTGGTTGTTGCACTCCGCCAGCTGCTTGCTGAAGTCTGGTAGGCTCGGCTGGCTGAATCTGCAGCATTTGCTGCTGTGGTGATGAAAGGCATCTACTTGTTGAATGTCTGTTGCAGTGACAAACCCACGCGGCAATATTAACCAGGGCACAAGTTTCTCTCGATGAACACATGGTCCAGTGACTGCTACTGATACACGGAATCACTCTATGAATGAATGGACTTGTCTTGTGCTAGTTCTGATGGAAAGGTAACTGGCAATTGGCATCAGGGACAGTCAGTGTAGCACGTGATTGATATCATTAGTGGTGTGTATGAAAATATACAGCCATGTTTCGCATGGCTTGATAAATGTTGAGTTCGTCAGTTACGTACTTGGTGGCATTGAAGCAAACTGCGTGTGCATGTGTACAACTGGAACCTGTCGATAATGCCAATATGAAGACCCATCGCATGACCTTTTAAATACAGTTCCAATTCTGCAATCCGAGCTTTGCTGAAATAAAATTGTCTGTGCAGGTTGACTGGAAGCTTAGTAGCAGAAGCTGCGACTTTGTAGCATCGTGAGCACACAAGATATTCACAAACACAGATTTATTTGACTTATATGACAAATATGGGTGCCTTATTTTTCTATTCAGTCAATGAAATAGTGCCTTGCAGCTTGTATATATCGTGTTGCTAGGCTTCCGCAGTACCTGGACAGTCAACGTCTTTGCGTAGTGATTAGCCAGGCTCCATCTGGAACATATTGTACACCAATGCCAGACACTTTCAATGTTGCACTGTTACACGAAGCTTGGGTGAAGTTAGCTAGTACGTCACGTTGATATGAAATATGGACATGTGCATGTGAAGTCGGAAGAGAAGTCCAGATCTCTGAAGAAAACCGTTATTACATACATACAAAAGAAGTATTGTAAGTGGCCTAAGTAAAAATCAAAAGGACCACTAAAAAGAAAAATGTAGTCGTGGAAATGATATAGAAAACAAAGAAGTTATTCTGACATCTGCTCACTGTGAAGTGCATAATGCAGCTTTGCACCCACAAGCTCACTGCTGCACATGATTAGCCGAGGGCCATTGTGACCTCCACGTTGACTGATCCATGGCCATGGTCTTTGCGGAGCTAGCCAGTTGCCCCAGGTTTTCTTCGATTTGATGAAGCCATGTTCAGCATGGTCGGGCAGGTGGTCGTCTCCAGTCCGGTGTAGGAAAGACGCCACTATTGGAGCTGTACGGCTTAGAACGCACTTAAGATGAGAGTCGGTAGGTGTGACTGAGCAGTGAGTGACGACATCGGCCAGTGTGAGTGGCAAATCACTGAGACCAGCCTTCTTTTGCAGTGTGCATCGACTTGTAGCCTCTAATACACTACTCTCACTGTTGCTGCCATGAGTAATCCCAACAGTTATTCTTCATCATATTTCTAGAGACATGGAGCAGTACCTTTCGGATTGCTCGTCATCCAGCTCCAGTTTCCCTGAATCTCTGTCTCACCAGCAGTCTGCATGGTTGAGGTTGCCTTCCTTGAACACATCCTCAAAATATTGTTCAGGAAGAGTGCAGTGTCCCATAGTTAATGCTTTGGATCTGTGACAGCTTGGACCGAAAAGGTCTATGCGTGGGAGATATGCATTGTTGCTTTGATTGTGGTATGTGAACATGAGACACGGTTGTTGCAGCCATTACAAACCGGCGCAGTACTTCCTATACACAATGTGTGCACCTAATTTGAAGTTTGTAGCTATAATGAATACAGATATATAGAAGAAATGCTAAAATCTAAAAGTAGGTCATTGTGACCTAGATTATGTCCCCCTTTTTACAGCCATTACAAATGTAGAGAGGAAGAAAAGTCACTTATGGTGAGTACGGTGTACGTTTCTGTGTCTGCTGAGTAGTTAATAATTCAAATGATGCCGGACTCGCGAGTCTGCTTTCTACTGTCCCGGTTGGCTGTTATCTAACATACATCGTTGGTGGCGAGCATCTTGACAGAGAGTAGCTGTGTTCACGATGCGGCTCCAGGTGACGCGGCTCTGAGCACTCCGCCAGGCCGTGTGGAGGCCAAGGTTCAGCTAGGCGAGGACTTTCTCCACAGTCCTCAACCAAGTGGTTCTCGGTCTACGAGACGGACATTTTCGGTTGGGGCGAATGTTTAAAGCAGCAGCGACAGTGGTCCTCCACACCGCTCGATTGGGCGACATGTCCAAAGTAGCAGAGTCTGGTGTCACGAATTACTTGCGTAGCTCGTGGAATGGTGGCGGTTCTTCTCATGACTTCCTCATTGGTAACACGTTGGAGGTAGGACAGACTGAGGATCTGGCGACAGCAACAGCAATCAAAGGCGTCGAGTCTGTTGCAAAGTGACTTCATGGTAGACCATTTTTCAAGTTATCCGTGCTCACTGGCATCCAACAAGCGACCAAAATACAAAACACATCAAAGCATATAAATATAAGAAAACATAAAAAGAAGTCAATTTTTGTACAAGCAGTCAGCAGGTTTGTAACACAGTTTGAAACTCTTTATCCACAAGTCCTTAGAAGCAACTGATCTCTGTTCAGTTGGTACTGAGTTCCATGTGCATAGAACCAGCCAGTGTGAAAGCTAACGCAAACATATAGCAGTGATGTTGTACTCGTACTGAGACTAAATATATTGAGTGAAAGGGAAGGGTACCATTCAGAGACTGAAGTGACTTCGTCTTGTACCTGGTACAATTACGCGGTGAATTATCTGCGTGTCCGTTGAAGGATAAACGTGTCCACGATGAAATGCACAGACATCACATGCCGAGTCATGTAAGTCCGTTTGGAACATTTGTGAATTTATTACGACATTACTTGCATTGTGGTAAAGATCATGCTTCGGTGGTCTTCTGGCGGAACAGCATGCTGGCATCTACTACACATGAATTCTCACAGAGCTTCCGTGTCGCTGACTTGTTGTTACACTGGTGAACTGTGTCTACCAAAGGTAATGCCATGTTCTTGTCGTTTGTAGTAGTTTGTGTACATATTCTGTTACTGAAACAGTATCGATGACACCGTGTACTTGTACAGCTGCACCACGAGTGGCACAGTCTGCAGTCATCAATTAAGCAGTCACTGTTATATGCAATATGGAACAATAGTGTTTAGCAGTTGAACTTGGAATTTTTCCAGCAATTGTCAGCCATCCTGCACATGTGACTTCAGAGAAGCTCTGTCACTGCTGTTGAGTGCCATTTTAAACTTGTTATCTGCTGGTATTTTCAGTCACAACTATGAAAAGTTTGGAGGAAAGCTTACCAGGAACTTGTGATAAAGCACCTGGGAAGAAAATGGAAATGGATCGGACACACACTGAGAAGTGATGAAGCATTGCCAAGCACGTCACAGAGGAAGAGGACGACCCAGAAACAGCTGGAAAAGAGATACGGAGAGGGAAATGTGGACAGCGGGCTCCAGATTCATATAGGTGTGGTGCTCGTCTGCGTATCCGGGGTCTCGAGTCGAGCAAACACTCGGTGTTATGGACGATAATCTGCCATTACTTTCCCGGTCATTACACAGGTAGGGTTGACCAGGCTGAGTTGGCCTGTGTGGCTGACTCTAGATACCAACGTGATATGAACTTGCAAACATTACCCATCCTAGTGATAAGCAGGCCAGACATAGGACTGCCAATACTGTTGCACTGGACATTGAAACAATGAGCACTTGTGTACTTGCTATTCATTTATGCGGATCACACATGCATCCACAAGCAGACAGCTATTACGTGGCTTCCGGCGTCGTGGTAGACACTATAAACGATAGACTGAATGTCTGAAGGATACTCTGAAGAAGTGTGATATCACACCTTCTCAGCTGGAAACACCAGCAAGGGACATAACAGACTGGCGGTCGATGTGCAAATTGGCAATACAAGGCTTTGAAGCACGACGTGTCTACGAGTTGCGGGCAAAACGTGATCGGAGAAAATCTGGGTCACTGTCTACCAGCAACTTTCAGTGTCACACTCAGATCTGCCAATGGATGTGTCGTTCACACATTGGGCTCCCTGCCCACAGCATATCCTACTCGTGATGGCGAGACTTGTTGTGCGTCGACGGCTCAGTCCACTTCACGGTCTATTTGTTTTCACTCTTCTGCATATTTTGCAGCGTCGTGTACTTAGTTTCAGTCCGCGTCGAATGCGTGCGATGCGGACTATTGCGATCGATGATCCCGTAGCGTGGGTGTCTGTCGGTCAGTCTGTCACACGGACGACTGTTCTTACTCATTCGCCAGATGGCGCCACTTCGATGCGGCCGTTACTGCATTACTGTAGCCAGATGTTTTTTGCATTATTTATTGTGTATGATTGAACTCCAGAAGTATTCTGTGTTTAACTTCGGCGTTGATCTTTTTTAAGTCGTGTTGTTAATATTTTGTGTCTTGTACAGACTAGAAGCACTAAAGACTCATGCTGTGTGAAGTTAGTCCTATGTCCTATGCTGCATTGTTTGCTGAAAATGTAACAGTCATGAATACTGCAAAATGTCACGAGGTGAACCGTGTAGCTGCGTATTTCATCGTTAAGGTCAGCAACATTGTTATAGATTGCAGCATGATGCGACCAATTATGACCAATGATCTCGTAGCGTGGTGGCGTGGCTGTCACACGTCTGGCTGCAACTCAGTGATGCTGGAGGATTGCAGTAAGTTGTCAAAGAACGGCCAGAATTGTACGCAGTTCTGTCGCATCTGCAACTCTATGCCAGCCCGTTGACATAAAGGTTCGTAGGTCACTCAACATCTCATTGGCTCGAGTGAAATTCTGTGATCTGTTACGTCAACTTCCATCACTTTGTTAACTGAAATGACCGGAGCAGTTTAAAATCATAATTCTGTACATAAGCAGTTGTGTAATTATAATTTTTAATTTGCTTCTTAATCTTTTTCTTTTATATTTATAGTTTCAGAGTAAGCATTGGCTGTTTTTCTGCTCAGCCAGCTACAACCTAGCTGAGCTAATCATGCAGGCTATTGAAATGGCATCTGTCTCTGTGTGTGTCTGTTTGTATGTTAACCAGGGTGTCACAAATCGTAATCACTGGACAGAGACTTGTAGTCTTGCATACAGAGACAAGACTTAATGACGAACTCTGACCTCAAACCAGGTCACCCTGACCTACTTAAGCCAGCTGACTGTCACCGCCCGTGGCCAGCCATTCATATCAGAAATTATCATATGTCGGAAATTTATAGTGCGCCGATTAGTAAGAGAGGAGCCTAGACCATAGGTGGTAATACAGATAAAACAGTAAAACTAGCTAAAAACGTTAAAATCACACAAGAACATCTCAGTATGCGGCAGCCACACAAGCGGCGCCCAGCCCTTCTCTCATTCACGTATTTACGTGGTATAGCTTGGTACCTACATGTTCGGTTTTACACGTAAGTTTTACTATTTGTTAGCGATTATCTGATTCTGTTGTTACTCGCATACTTACTCTCGTACTATCCATTTTTCATGGCACTGAATAGGCTATAATGTGCTGATGTGCCGTTAAGAAACTACTCACTCATTCCGCAACGCAACCAGTTGTGTTCAGTTTATTGTTTACTTGTAACCAAGTAAATTTGACATTTTCGCCGTTTGCTTTACCTAGGTCGTAAGTCGATGGGTCGTTAAGGACTGAAAATGATCGCCGAAGTGGTGTGAGGTAACTGTGCAACGGTGTCGTCGCCTGTGGTGTAGAATCAACTGTACGCTGTCACCGATCTCTGACTCGCACAACTGCCGGCCTTCTGAGACGCCAACGAAGCGTTCTTTCGTCGGAGCAAGCGAAGTGGATACTGCTCGACAGATCTGCCAGACTTTGTTCGGCTGGTGGAGGAAGGCGATGACCGGTTGTTTAGAAGAATCAATAACAATCCAAGCCATGTACTGCGCGAACTGCTTCCACCCCTGTCAAAGGCGTCACAGCAGTACAATCTGCGTCGTCGTCCACACTACAGACAAGTGCCTGACCACACAGGACATTTGACCGACAAAAACTTCTTAACCCGCATGCTGTTTAAAGACTCGTACTTACTTTTTTTCTATGTAGTAATTGTGTATTTCCAGGTGTCAGCATATGCGTTTTGTCATGTGTTAATAAAGAAATGATTGATTGATTGGCTAGCACCCCAAGGCTGCGGGTAGCGTGAAAGTTATGCTACTGGCTGGGGTTGGGGCGGATCTAAAACCGTTCTTTTGACAAGATGTGTCAGTTCAACTGACAGTCCACTCCACTCCAGTCGTCGCCACTCGGCCGATGTTGTCTCTCTCTGTAGCGCGATCTGCACTGTTGCATGTTGCCTGCGTTTGCTCTGTTTTGAACAATTAACTGGAACATCAAACGGTCAAACAGTGAAGTTGTTAACATAAACTTCGGCTAGTGATGGTGAATTTGCTGTGATCTTCATCGTGACTCATGTGAGACGTCCTAACGTCAAACCTACACTGACTGTCTGATGCGAGTTGATGACAGCGTAACCTGTTACAGCCGTAGTATTCCAGTTAAAATTGCTGCTGAAACAGCACGGATTATGTCGTGTTGTTATAATGCACCAAAACTAGCACATACCGTATTGATTGACTTCATCGGAAAGAAAAGGATTATTGTTTAAAATTATGCTAAATGGATTATCTGAACGGAAAATTGGGCTTACCAGATAATCCCCGAATCAGCTAAGAGAACCATCAAGTGATGTCTTCTCAGAGACGAGTTTTATCTACTATAGAGTTCGGCAGAAAGTTGCTGCATTTTTGGCAGTACAGACTTTCCGAATTTATCCCGAATTGTTTGGATTAACTTTGCGTCGTGACATTAGAACTTTTCATCACTCGATAATGATGTTACCATGTCTCAGCGTCCGTGTTGTAACATAAAGTGTTGGAATACGCTGCCAAGTAGCACACAGTTTGCGACTGTTGGACAACAGCTACACAAACGGAACCCTAAGTTTGTGAAATCAAGAAGAAAGTCTGGCTGTGTGTGAATTCACTGTTGTTGTCAAGGAGGACGAGGAAGGACTGAAGTTGATCCTCGGGCCTTGAGGCAGACTTGGAGGTCTCGGGTCTTGGGACCCTGGAGTCTCGGTCTTGAACAAATGGGTCTTGAATCCAAGTCTGCCACGAGTAAGATGACATTCGTTAAGGTCAGCAACATTGTTATAGATTGCAGCATGATGCGACCAATTATGACCAATGATCTCGTAGCGTGGTGGCGTGGCTGTCACACGTCTGAGCCCTGCAAAAAAACGGCTGAACGGATCGAGATCCTGTTTGTGACTCTTGTGGTCCAATTGAACATTGTCTTTGACGAGCCTCCCGATCCCCAGACGGGAAGGGAGTAGGTGAAATATTGCCCATCATACCGTATGCTGCATCCTGCTCATTCGCCAGATGGCGCCACATTCGATGCGGCCATCGCTAAATCACTATCACTTGTTTCTGACGTTGCTTTAGACAGTAACAGAAACTGCATAACAAACGCCACAGGTAGTTTTCTGCTGATAAGGAATTTAATTAACTTGGGCCTTGGCTACACGTCAAGTCGGCGGCTACGTCAATAAACATTTGAAACGGCGAATCGATCGCCAATTAGTCTTAAGCTTACTTGTTTGAAGGTGGGACGCGCACGTCGAGCATTCTGACACAGTTCGCCGACAGACAGTCGATATAATTGACTACAGAAGCGGCAGCTGCTGCTTGACGCACTCAGGAGTGCGACTTTTGAGAACGCAGGCAAGTGTCGAATGGCCGGGAGGGGTATGCTGCGTCCGACGGTGAAAGTTGGCGTTAAAATCGGTTTAGGTGTGTTTTGGACAGCTGAGTAGTAGAAGTTAAGTGACTAACTTCAGATGTAGGCTAGGCCTAGCCATGTTATAGCCTGTAGGCCAGTCGTTGTCAACATTCGGCACTTACAAAATTAGGCTATAGGCCTTTGTGTGGACTACAGGGTGGCCCAAAAACTGCATATTTTCTTGCTTGATGTGAAATTGATATAGCTTTGTGAAATTACAACCAAATTTTATAATTTTTGGCAGACTTATACCTGAATAAATTCCCAACGAAACAATACTCGCGCCTGCGCCTGCGATTCGTCAGCCTTATGACCGACACATGGCGCGTTAAACGCTGCATAATAATAATAATAATACATGGGGGCCAGTGATATTTTAGTTATAAAAATCATTTTAGTTTTAGTTAGTTTTCAGATCAATCAGTTTTATTTTATTTAGTTATAGTTTTTAGTTCTGGAAATGTCGGCAGATAATAAGAGTTGTTTAAACTTAGTGAAAATTATTGCCTGTGGCACGAAATCAAATGACCCCCTAATTTTTGACCCCCGGGTCGTTCTATTTCGAAATATTCTGACTCCCGGTCATTCTGTTTCGAAATAGAACGACTCCCCGAAATAGAATGACCCTTACATCATGCCTCAATCCAAAAAAAGATCACAATGAAAGTTTAAATAATGAATAAAAATTGATTTTAAAATTTATCTTTCATGCCTCAGTACAATACCAGTCTGTTCTACGTGTATGTTCTGGACGCAGTCGTAGTGGTTTCCAGTAGAGTGGTCAAGATAGATGTCGCTGTAGACTGGTTGTTCATCGTCGCAGCTGCAGCTTGCAGCAAACTTGATCCATGCCAATGTTGTGTTTTTACCGGGTATTTCATTGTACGGTTGCGCAACAGTCTCGGGCCGACTGTTCATTTGCAAGTTGTCACTCCCTGTGAGGGGTCATTTTATTTCGGGGGTCAAAATATTTCGTGACACCTGTCTGCCAGGTACACATTGTAGTTATAGCAGACAACGTATCTACAATGCACGCCCATCGCTGTGCATATAACAGTTGTAACACGGTTCACTGTGTTCACATGCCCATGTCAACAAGTGAATCATGGTTCACTTTCAACCACGCACGCATATTCAGTGACTTACCATTTGATTGCGTCTCGAAGACTGAAAACAATCTTTCCACAAATGCTTGCGACGACGGAGCAGAAACCAAATCTTGAGCAATCAACGTCAGAATCTTATTAACGATTCATCGATCGCGGCGACACTCGTTAAAAAAAATTAACGATTTGGTGGTCGAATTCGTCGTGCTGGAGTGTAAAAAAGTGGGAAAATAACTAAAGTTTTAGTTATAAGGATCATTAGCTCTGCTTCCGAGGAGGTCATTTTAGAGCTCGTTAGGACTAAATGTACCCCAATTTTATTATACGCGTTAGAGTGTTTTCAGTTGGGCATGGCAGACCTGCACTCGTTCGTTAGACTTTACTTTCAACCGCCTTTGTATGAAGCTATTTAAAACTGGGAGTAGGCCTAATTGATGTAGTAAAAGATTGTCAGCGATACTTTGCAATTGACCTGCCAAGCTGTGATCTTAAAAGAAGGCAAATTAGTTTTTATTACGATTCGTTTCCACAGTGAATGGTTTTTGTCAATTTTGTAAGAAGTTGTAATACTCAATTAGGTTTGGTGAGCAACATTGATTATATATGATATAATTTTCCAGTACCAAGTGTCAACTACTGTCATGGACTTTGTTGCTGTTGTATTTATGCTTGCGCTGTTGTGCTTTTTTTCTTTTGATGCTACCGTATTTTCGGTGAATAAAGATTTATATAT
>Ga0126335_1000190_pt1 | contig 29297 bp, 28 predicted proteins | sample OlaspJWI45metaG_FD_108409 | JGI IMG/M metagenome (GOLD analysis project Ga0126335, IMG submission 108409) | Marine gutless worms symbiont microbial communities from Oahu, Hawaii - Olavius sp. 1 OAHU.JWI-45 metaG | ecosystem: Host-associated > Annelida > Digestive system > Unclassified | place... | reverse complement strand
CCATCACCTCACTGTCAAAAAAGATATTTGCTTATATAAGAACCGGACCCCACGTATCGGGCTTGTCCAACCACAGGATAGATCGTGGTTCGCTTCGCTCACACAATCTATCCTTATTCGTTATAGTGGATGTTCCAAGCGTCGGGGAGGTTGTAAAAGATCATCGGCTGCAACATGCTGGTGCTGAATCCATCCTCTTCGCCCCACAGGTGCCCGCCGATAAAGGCAGTGGAAATGCCCAAACAACAAGGGGATGCCGTCGAAGTGGGCATCGAAGTGGATCACCGCCAGGTTCTCTGCCCCGTAGACAGCCGATGCGGCAGCTATGTCGGGATACATCAAGGAGTGGTCACCACCCACGGTGACCGGGATGGCACCGGTTTCGGCAATCTCCTTAGCCATCTCATACACAGGAAGCACACTTCTTTCCCCTGAGAGGATGTCGATGGGCGCGTCGCCATAGTCCACGGCCACGAGTTCCTCCATCCAGTTAAGGTCCCCGGCTACCGGGTGGCCTGTCGGAATGCCCTGGCCCCACGCGCCGACGATTTCTCCCGTTCGCACCGCCTGGGGTCCGAATGCCGTTCCCCGCTGCCCGGTGGACATATCCTGGGCGGCTCCGAAGAAGGCGACCTCCACTTTGCCAGCCTTGAGATCCTCGGGCCCCAGGGCGACCGGCAACCGGAAAAAGGTCGGAATCCCCATGAACCACGTCCCGCCCATCGTCTTTTGGATGTTGATAGGTCCGGGCTCACGCTTGGGGTTATCATTGGGGTCTCTGCGAAAGGCTTGAACATCCCCGGTCGGGTCACGCGGCTCGAGCGGAATGGCATGCGGATTTTCCTTAAAGATTTCAATCAACGTTTTATCCGTCTTCGGGTCAAAATCCTCTGCAGCCACGGCGCTCAAAGGCGCCGTCAGTAGGAATGCCAATAGAATATATATCATATATACCAATGATGCTTTGAATTTCGCTCTATTCGTTTCCATGCGTAGTCTCCTTTTTAATTGCTGGTCCCATTAGCGTTATCCAGGGCTACTGCTATTGCTTCTTGCCAACCTTGCCGTGTACCATGCCGGGCCGTCCCGCCTTGACGAAATCGACTGCGTTCATGCTTTTGCGTTGCGGGTCGGGTGCCGTTTCAAGTTGGGCGTCCTCACCCTCGAAGATCGCAATCCTGACCGGGTAACAGGTGCAGTTCTCGACGGCGGTCATATCGTGCTGGTCACCGAGCGGACAGGGCGAGATGGCGACATAGAGGTCTTCATGGGCCAGCAACTCGACGAAGTCGCCTGGTTTGAGGACGCCCCGGCCCGAGAAATAGGTCAGGGCGGTGGGAACTTTGTCGAAGGCGATGCACTGAAAGTGCATGAAGGCCGCCGGATGGATATGCCGCCGAGCCACCTCTTCGCCGGCGATTTCCATAATCCCCTGAGCCAGGTTGATATGGCAGGCGTTGGCGTTTACGGTACCGAATACGGACTCATACACAGCAGGACTGCAGGCCCCGTTATGCAGGACGTAGCTGTGCGCCGCACCCGGGCCGTAGAGCTTCTGCATATGGTCGGCATCCACGGTATCCCGGATGAGGGTCACCAGCGGCCGGCACCAGGGACTGTTGGAGTAGTAGTGCGACCCTTCCCATTGGGTATGGGGTCCAAATGCAGACGTATGAAACGTATCGGCCCATTCATCCATGGGCCGGCTTTTTACCATGTAGAAGGTATCGATGATTTGGGGACCTTCCGGCAGTTCGTAGCGGACCACCTGTCCCTTGTTCAGTTCGAACCCCTTGCCATTGTATGGCTCCAGTATGATCTCGTTGACGAGTTTCAACTTACCGGCTTCAGAAGCCGTCTTGGCCAGCTCGTAGCTTCTGATGTGGGGTTCGTTGACTCGCTTTTTGGCATCGAGAATGATGTCATATTCTTCTTCGGCCATTATTAACTCCTATATGATTTGTGGTCTATTTTCTTAATACTGGATGCTGGGTTCTGGATACTCGTCTCTCGGTACTCGCGGCTCGTTTCATGTTTCTTGCTTAAATTCAATAATATATTACTCGATAAGCGACCAGAGACGAGGAACTGCCACCATAATTTTTAATTGATCCTCCAGCTTCAAGGATCGAGGATCCAGTATCGAGAATCACTTCTTCCCCACCTTCCCAATTCCCATTCCCGGCCGGCCTGCTTTGTTGTATTCAAAAGGCTCGGTGGTCTTGAGTTGAGGATCTGGTGCGGTTTCCAGTGGGCCGTCCGGCCCTTCGTAAATCGCCACCCTGAAGGGCCAGTTGATGCATTTGGAAAGATCGCTGGTATCGTTCTGATCGCCGAGAGGACAGGGTGAGAAGATCACATACAGGTCATCGTGGGCCAGCAGCTCGACATAGTCGCCTTTTTTTAGCAAGTCGGAAGCCGGGAGATAGGTCACGTTCAACGGAATTTTGTCGAAGTTGACGATCTGGAAATGCATAAAGGCCGCAGGTGTGTGGAACAGTCTCGCATTTTCTTCACCCAGCGCCTCCATCAGGCCCTGCTTGAGATTCAAATCACAACTGGTGTGGTTGACCACGTCGTAGGCCAGCTCATAAATGCCGGATGTGCAGCGACCGGAGTTGTAGATAAAACTGTGCGCCCCTGTCGGGCCATGGCGCTCTCGGATTTTTCCGATATCGACCGTATCCTTGATGAAGGTGAGCAGCGGCCGGGTGAACGGCGTGTTCGAGTAGTAATGCATCCCTTCCATCGGGGTCATCGCGCCCATCACTGAGGTGTGGTAGGGATCGGCCCACTCCTCGGTGGGGCGGCTGCGGACATGATAGAGGGTATCGATGATCTGCGGCCCATGAGTTAGTTCAAATCGAATGACCTGGCCCTTGTCCAGTTCGAGCGAGTAGCCCCGGAAGGGCTCGCAAATCTGCTCGCGGACCAGTTTTAACTGACCGGCGTCGGAGGCGGCTTTGGCCTTCTCGTAATAAGTGGTATACCGCTGGTTGACTTTCTTTTTGGCTTCTTCACCGGCGTCAAAGAATCCATTGGTCATGCTTATACACTCCTTTGATAAAGGATGCCGGGCGCGCTGTGGCACCCAGCATCTATTCGACTGCATCGCCTTAGCTACTGATTAGGACTCTCTGTGCAGGGCCATGGTGGAACAGTGGATGCCGCTGCCAATATGGTTGTAGATGGTCCGGTAAAGCACCTCGATGACCTCCCAACCGCGCTCGTTGAGGAATTTGCCCGTCGCGGTGCCCTCGAGAAGTACGATCCGCTTATTGCCCAACGGCACGCAGTTGAGGCAACCATCGTGGACTTCTTCCACGCTGACCGGGACGACTTCCCAATCCTGAAGCTCTTTTGGTAGTGGAGTGAAGATCGAGCCTTCAGCCATAGCAATCAACCCTTCCTCGAACAGGCCAAGAACACAGTCGAGGTGATAACCGTAGCTGGCGTCGAAATAGACGGTTTCTACCTTCCAGCCCATGGGCTCAAGCATGCGTTTGAGGATATTGACCCCGATTTCATCGCAGGATGTACGCGGCTTCGAACGATCCTCGATATGCGACGGATCGCCGACACCGATTCCGCACACCACCAGTTTGTCAAATATCTTCGGATCGCCGGGACTGAATACCGGGCCGGGCGATTTTTGGGTGGCAATGGGATAGGGAAGCGGCATGGTCAGCCAGATGGCTTCAGGATCGTTGTTGAAGATCTCCATCATGGCTTCCCTAACCACAAACTCAGTCCAACTGATACTGGTTTCCCACATCTGAACGAAGGCGTGCCCGATCACTTCCCCGGCCGATTGCCCAAAGAGAGACATGTTCTTCTGCCTGGACCATGGATAGGTGTAATTCGCGACCTCCGGCGGAGTATGGCCCGTTTCATTTCGCACGACCGTTACGCCCGCTTGGCGATAGGCATCTGCCAGAGCATTGGATTCCTTTACCATCTGGTCATATAGCTTTGAATCCACCTCTCTCATGTTCATTCCGCCATACGCCCACCAGAACTTTTTCATGAATTCAGATTCGTAGCGGACCAGGTTGCCAAACTCCCAGGTTCTCGGATCGGGCACGATGATATTGCTCGGATTGCCGATCATGAGGGCATGGCACGGGGCATAATCGCTTTCCACGTACAGCTTCTTTACGGCCTTACCCTGTTCCCTCATGCCGGGAATGATCTCAGTTACCGTGTCGTTGACAGGAATGCTAAAGGTATATTCTTGTTCCATTTTTGAGCCTCCTTAAAATTTAATAGGATATAGTTGGGCTTATGACTCATCCCCAGTAATTTTATATAGCTATTAATCGTCGCTATAATATCTGCCGGTTGCACCAGTATGACCGGCTGCTTTCAAGCGTTCGAGTCTCGCTTTGAAAGCCGGCCGCCAGTCGTGAAAAGGAGGCCTCTCCTGGGGCTGGATGCCGGTATCCCAGATCTCGATGTCGACCGGGTAATGATCCGCTTCGTGCGGTGCCTTCGACTGATCCCCGTAGGGGCAGTGTGAGATCGGAAGAAACAGGTCTATCTCCGCGTAGTAGTCCACGAAAGTGCCCGGCTTGAGGTGGGACGGCACGTTGTGCCACGTGGGTGAGATGTGTCCGGCATCCATTTGCTGATCGGTGACGCCCATGGGCTGGAAAATGCACATGTTGTGTGTCGAGGCAAGTGCTTCGGCCATCTTCCAGTCATAACCGGCAAACAGCAACGCTTCCAAAGCATTCGTGTGGCAGGAGGCATGCTCCAATATGTTGTATCCGGCCTGGTTCAACTCAGGACTACAGTGCCCTCCGTGCCACACGGGCCAGTGATGTTCATCCGGCAAGAGTGCGGGGTCGATGTTGTCGTCGATATAGGTCGCCATCGGGCGGCAATATGGCAGGTTCGACCAGAGTCTCGAGTTCTTGCGGCAGATGAAACCCTCCAGGCCTGCTGTGATAACCGGGTCGTACTGCACGCCGGCAGTATCCTTGATGCCTTCTTCGAAAAACCACACATCGATGATGTTGGATCCATCGGGAATGATGGATCTCATAACCTGTCCGGCCTTGACATGGACGGGTATGCCGCGATTCGGGTGCACTCTTTGCTCCGAGACTTTTGTCCAGTTCGGTTTGGAGGCCCGCAGCTTGTCGTACCACTCCATATTGAAACCGGTGTACTTGCCCGATCGATAGTCACGGTGCTGGTCATATGCTTCTGTTGCCATGCTGCACTCTCCTTATCATTTTTTTATCGGTTAAATTTCAAATCTCAACCCTGGTGCGCTTCCCACACAAATATCCGCCTGAACCGACCCCACCAGGCCGCGCCCAGCACGTAGATGGCAATCAGAAAGCTGATTTCGCCGATAAGAAACAACCATTCCACCATGGTTGCTTGCTGGGCCAGATCGAGTCCCCAGACAATGGGGTGCGGGCCCTTGGGGGTGGCCGCGGCAAATGAATCCCAGGCATAAAGAGCCAGGATGAAAGTAGTCAGCAGGTTGGTGCACAACAGCGCAATGCCGATAGAATGGCGCGTTTTGCCCACGGGACCCGTGTAGCTGGCCTTGACAACGCCCACGAATTTGGACTTGATGGCCTTGAACCCCGTCTTGCCAAGAAAAATGATGCTGGCCAGGCTGACCAGCTCACCGCCCAGGACCATGGCGCCCACGATGCTTGCACCGGCCCCCAGGGCCGGCATGGCCAGGGCCAAAAGGATGCCCAGGTTGCCCACAACGATCATGGTCAACCCGATCTTGTAGCGCCAGGTTTTGGTGAAATCGGCGTTCGGTGCTGCTGTGGATTGATTGTCTGCTGACATCAGCGATCTTTCCCATTCGTTCAATTGAAGTCGTTATTTCGAATTTTAGCCCGGATATTTCACCAAACTGAGACTTTCATGGCAAGACGCACACCTTGATACGTTAGATCAGATGTGTGATCCCGCTATGCGGGAGCATTTCGAGGTGAAGCTGTAGTTTGTCTACCGCGAACCTCGAATAACGCGGGCCATGGAAGTCTCAGTTTGGCCCGAAGGGTGAAACTTTTTTAGTTAATTCAGCCGCGGTTACTGTAACATTTTGCACGCTGCCCGAATGCCCCGGCCGCTCAGATACATGCATGAAATGATTTCTTTTTTAACCACTTTCTGAAAAAGTTTCATGAAATGTTCGGGTGAGGTTGGTGGCCGTTACCAATCGCCCCCCATATCACCGAAATCCATATCGGGCATTCCCATATCCGGCATCTCTTCCGGACCCGAGGGCAGGGGTGTGGCTTCGACGTCGAGATCCCTGTCCGGGACAACGATCCTGTCGCGATAGTAAACCCGGTTGCCCCACCAGGGGCCGTTTCCGTGATGGTAGCGGTAGACGCCACTGCCGCGGCCCCCGCAGGAGGTCATCATGAGCGATAGGCCGATCAACAAGCCGGTTAATAAAACGATGGTCATCAACTTTTTCATAAGTGCCTCCTTGCTTCTCAGCGTGCCTGAATGCCGAAAGCCGCCCCCGTGGGATCGGCCAGAACCGCCGCATTGCCGCTTAAAAGGATCAATCTGCCACCCATGTTTTGAGCGGATTCAATGAAACGATTAACATCGGTCACCTTGAAATAGGGTAGCCAGTTGTCCTCCAGCCCTTCCCACTCAAGTTCCACGAGTCCGGCAACTGCACGCCCGTCCCGCTTGAAAATGTCGTAGCGATGCCCTTTACCGGCCTCGACCTGCTTGACCTCGTAGCCAGCCATGGCAGTGTAAAACGCCCGGGCGGAGCTTCCATCCCGGGAAATCATGTCGGTCCAGAACCACTGTCCGTCATTGGTCTTAACGCCTGTGGGTTTTTCGCCGCCGGCTGCCAGCAGGATAACGGGGGCATCGGTCGCATCGCTAACCAGCGCCATGCGTCCCCGGCCGGCAGCATCCAGGGGGCCCTCAAGCACCTTGCCACCGTTAGCTTTGACCGATGCCACGCTTTTGTCCACATCGCTGACCGACATGGTGGCTATCCACAGCGATTCGGGTGCATCCGCAGCCTTGTTTTCCATGGCGGCCATGCCGGCCACGGGCTTACCGTCCAGGTAAAATAGATAATATTCCCCATTTTCATCCGATCTGGCGGCCCGCCAACCGAAAAAGCGGCCGTAGAAGGAAGCCGCTGCCACGACATCTTCGGTCACCAGATCGATCCACACGAAACGGCCGTCCTGAATCTTTGCGGCAGGTGTCTGTGCAACCGGCGGAAGGCTTACGCTCTGATTAACGGCACCACAACCGGCCAGCAAAAATAGCGTTAGTAAAATTATTCCGGGCATTGTCGGGCGCTTGGTCGAAAGCGTCTTACGCAACGGTTGCGCGTGCTTTGCCTGATGCTTGAATCCAATTGGTGTGTTCATAAGTCTTTCCTCCAGTTTCCAGTTTGCCAACCTAATCGAATCTCCCATCCAACATGTATGCCGCACCATAGTTCTGTGTAACGGCGGCGGGCCGTAATCTAAATTTGATAACCGGCGTGCTTGAGCGCTTTTTCAATATCATCTTCCAGGTCCTGCATCAGCTCACGGGCACGGTCAACTTCCTGAGATGATGGACCTTCAGGACAGTCGTGACATGCCAGCCAGGTGCAGATCTCCTCATAGTCGGCACAAATCTCTCTGAACAGGGTGTCATTTTGCAAAAGCGCCTGGATGCCCTCGACTTGATAAGAGAATCTTTTGTAAACGTGATCGGGCATTTGGGGTTTCCGATCTCAATCAGCTACCTGAGGAGGCGGTTCTGGAGAGGTCCCCCGGGATTTGGGTTTTTTCCCCGGCAATGGCATTCACCCTTGCGGGGGTTTCCTGATGCCGTTAGTTCTGCTGGCCGAAAGTCACTTTTTGTAGATGGAAAAAGGTTGCCGTGACTTGTATTTTGACTAATCAGATTTAAAATTGACAATATGCCCCTTCCATTTAAAAAAAAGTATGAAACGGTTACATACGGTATCACTCCGGTATATGAAACCGCGTCTCATAACCGTCCGAGAATATTATGGCCGACATTTCACCTGATAGTGTAAAGGTTCAGCTCGAGAAAATACTGGCCAGTTCGGAGTTTGTGTCCGGCAAACGGCTCGGCCAGTTTCTGCACTACGTGGTGGAGCAAACGTTGAACGGCCAATCGGGACGTATAAAACAATTCACCATAGCAGTTGAGGCCTTGGGGTATGATTCCGATTTTGACCCCCAATCCAACCCGACAGTCAGAATCCTGGCGCGACGGCTGCGGAGATCTCTCGAACAATATTATTACTCCCAAGGCAATGGCGACCTGATTCGGATCGAGATCCCCAAAGGAGCTTATGTTCCAGTTTTCAGACCGCTTCCCGGCAGTACCCAGAACGCAGAATCTGCCTGCAAACCCATGTATTGCATGCCGGCCACGACAGGGCCCAATGTTGCACAGCCCGAAGGTCCTTCAATCGCCATACTGCCGATGGAATACCTGGGGAACGAACCTGATTATACCTTCTTTGCCAGCGGGATTACCGAAGAGATGATCATCGCCTTGACCCGCTTCCAGGAATTTTTGGTCGTCGGTCCGCTGGACAGGGATATCATCCGTCAGAAGCACCTGGGGCCGCGCGCCATCGGGCAGGAATACAACGTGCGCTTCCTCCTGGATGGTACGGTAAGGCTGCGGGGCCGTACCTTACGCCTGACAACCAAACTGACAGACACCCTCAACGGGCAAAAGCTATGGGGGCAGATCCACGATCACGACATCGAGAGAACTTCTGTTGACCATGTAGAACATGAGATTGTAAGCCAGATCGTAACCACGATCGCCGACAACTTCGGCGTCATCCCCCGCACCATGGCCAAAGAGGTATTATCCCATCACAATGACAGCCTTTCAGACTATGCAGCTATCCTGCGGTTCCACCACCACGTCAGAGTGCTCACCGAGAAGTCACTCACCGAGGCGATTGAGGCCTTGGAAAAGGTCGTACAACGCAACCCTGAACACGACCTGGCCCTGGCGCTGTTGGGCGACCTTATCTCAACACCGTATTGGCTTGGGTATACAGACAACCAATACGATCTGGGGCGGGCCACGGAATTGGGAAAAAGAGCGTTGGCCTTGAATCCCAACTCTCAGCCGGCCCACTTTACGATGGCAATCAACTATTATTTGAGATTCCAGAAAGCATTGTGCTTGAAAGAGATTGAGCAGGCTTTGAACCTGAATCCAAACAATGCCAACTATCTGGCGAACTCAGCCTTGTTCCTGATGGGACTTGGCCAATGGGAGAATGGCCTTGAGTTGATAAATAAAGCCATGCGCTGGAATCCGCACCACCCTGGCTGGTACCACATCATCCCGTTTCTGCATCATTACTACCGGGGCGAATATATAACTGCCCTGATCGATGCCAATGGATTCAACACCCCTGATTATTTCTGGGATCCGCTCATCCGGGCCGCGGTTCTGGGCCAGCTCGATCGGCAGACGGAAGCGAAAAAAGCAGTTGATGAGCTGCTGGCCCTGATCCCGGATTTTGAAACGCGTGCCCGCAGTTTGATTCAACGCATGGTCTTTCTGGATAAAAATGTCGAAATGATCCTGGACGGCTTGCAAAAAGCCGGAGTGAGGGAAGCGTAATATTCTGCTATACTTTGAAGTAATATGGATTTAGGAAAGGTGCATAATTCGCAATGAATACCGCACTTTTTGATTTTCCTAACCTGAGCAGCATATGGTGTTGCCATTTTATACTGGCTGTGGTCTGACCTTATAAACAGAAACGCTTTCCATAAATCTGATTACTGGCCAACGGTGACGGATTTGGGCAACCGCTTGCCGAAAAATGTAAAAACAACCCACCGGTGGATCAGTCTAAAGGCAAATGTCATTGGTATTTTCAACCTGATGATCAGCAATTGCATTCCGCCGCCGCATTGTTCAAAATACCCCGTCACCTCCATCCGAAAGGGAGAACGCCAACCACTGGCAAGCCCTTTTCCCCTGTTGTCGCGTTTGCGCGCCTCAATTTAAGATTGGGCCCCCAGGTTTGAACGTGGGCGCCCAATTTTAAATAATGGCACGAAAAATGCAAATTATCTTGCAGTTTGCCATGAAGTATATCTTACGATGCCATCGGGAGCAAAAAACATGAAAAAAAGTGGAAAAAATCTGAACCGCAGGCAGTTTATCAGGAAAGCCACCCTGGCGGCCGGCACGACAGCGCTATTTCAATCTCCGGTGGCCGGAATCGGAAGTTATATGGCCAGAGCGGCTGCCCCGCTGCAGATTCGGATCGGTGTTCTGGCTCCCTCAGCCTGTTCCCTGCCCGTCGTGCACGCCTTTAAAGCCGGCTATTACCGTAAAAATGGTATCGACGCCAATATCGTGTATATGCGCGATACGACAGCTATTGCCACGGGACTCATGACCAGCGAAATACATGTTGGCCAGTTACCGGCACCACTCTTTTTTATGATGAATGCGGGTGTCGGCCGATATAATGATAGCCGCACAGCATTGGTTACAGCGCAAATAGCCGGCCTCAAGAATGAGGGTGGGCCGACGACCAACAACCGCGAATCAAAAACTCATCCGCGGTCGTCCCAACGCCCGTGTTGTGTGCTGGCGGTCCAGGAAAAACTGTACCGCAGCGATCCGGATTTGACCGAAGCGGTCTACCGGGCCTCGGTAAAAAGTGCCCTGATGCTGAACCAGGCACCGTATCACCGGGAACAGATCGAACAGATGCACCGGTATAATGATCCGTCTGTTAGGTTTCCTGGTATACGCCACGCATCGTGTTTTGGGACCGATCGGACCACATTCGAACCGATCGTCACTGCTGCGGCAGGAGAAGCACTCATTACAGAAATGCAAACGGACAATCACCTGCCCGGATTCATCGATGCCGCTCAACTTGCGGCAGATACAGTTCTATCCGAGCTGTCGGCAGATCTTGTGAATGCCGTGGAAAGAAACGTTTGATTGGCGTTTTATAGAATATCCCCTGCAGGCCGAATCGTGTGACCTCTGGCCATCAAAGTCCACACCACCGTCTGCCAATTTCAAAATAGACCTCAGCCGCTGTTTCTAATTTGCTGATATAGCAGAACTCATCTGTTTTGTGGGCCATTGCCGCTTCGCCGGGCCCGAGGATGATCGTGGGCGGATGACCCATTGCCGGTGTCAGGGCGGCCGCATCGGTAAAATAGGTTACCCCGCGGGCAGACGGCCGTTCACCCAGAAATTCCTGCATCAGATCAAAGACCGACTGCACCCAGTCATTTTCCTGATCGGTATATATGCTGCCGGCTTCTTCGACCGCCTCCAGCCGTACATCCTGGCCCAGGTAGTTTTGCAGATCCTGCGTGATGGATTCGCCGTCCTGGCCCGGTATGGTCCGTATATCGATGCCGATGGTGGCCCGGTCAGGCACGAGATTGTAATTGGTGCCGCCTGAAATGGTACCGACATTCAGTGTCGGAGAACCCAGTACGGGGTGCGGACGGTGATTAAAACGGTAATTCTCCAAAAGGGTTACGGCCCGGGCCGCTTTGTAAATGGCGCTTTCGCCCTGCTCTGGCATCGAGCCATGCGCTGAGATGCCGTCCGTGCAAGCATCCAGCCAAAATGCGCCTTTATGCCCCAGCACCGGATGATTCGAGGTCGGCTCTCCGACAATGATCGCACCGGCTTTTCCCAGACTATCCGGTTTTCGGGCTAAAAATTTGGCGCCTTTGCAGCCGTTTTCTTCACCGGCCGTTAAAACCAGGGTGATACCCGCCTTTTGGTGGGGCAAACCGGCTATTTTAAGCGCCGCATGTACCATGGCAGCGACGCCACCCTTCATATCAGAAGCGCCGCGACCATAAAGTTGGTCCCCTTCGAGTTCTCCGCCGAATGGATCGTGCGCCCAGGGGGCGCTGCCAAGTGGCACGGTATCGATATGCCCTGAAAAACAGACCGGCGCCACCTCGTTTCCACCACCCAGAGTGGCGACGAGGCAGGCCCGCTTATCGGCATATTCATACAGCTTTACTTTAAAACGTGCTTCTTCGAGCAGGTGACCCAGAAATGCGGCACAATCACGCTCGTTGCCGGGAGGATTGACGGTGTTATAACGCAATAACTTTCGGGTGAGTTCCAAAGGTGAATTCGGTTTATTCATTGGCAGTACCTGAAATTCTTTGCCATGCCGCCAAGGTGGCATCGGCTGGTTATTCATGTTCGAAATGGTGCTTTTTGAGAAATGCTCCTTCAGCGATTGAGTTCCTGGTTAATTATTTCCCACAAAATTGACAGGCCGATAGGTATCAGCGTATCCGGGAAATCGTAGGCCGCACTGTGCAGCGGCAGAGTCCCTTTGCCGGCACCCAGGGCAAAAATGGCACCTGGATATCGGGCTGTAAACCAGCCAAAATCTTCCGACCATCGGAAAGGCTTATCGAGGCGCCGGACCTGCTGCCCGCTTGCTTCAGCAGCCCGGGTCACTATGGAGGCCGCCAGCGGATGATTATTGCAGGCTCTGAAATGATCATGCCATGAATAATCAGCTTCCAACCGGCCGGCACGGGCCGCCGCCGTGACGATCTGGATGGCATGCCGTTTCATTTCCTGCAGTATCGTATCCGTACGGCAACGCAGGGTAACCATAATTTCAGCGTAGCCGGGAGCCGTTCCAAATGTTTTTTCCCCCAGCCTGGCATACACAATGGTTACCAGTGCATCAGCATCCAGATCGTCCCTTTGCCGGGGCATAGCGTCCAGATGACCAATGATTTCACACATCGCCGCAGTCGGACTGATGCCATTTTCAGGTTGGGAGGCATGGGCGGTTTGCCCTTCCAGGGTGATACGCATGCCGGTGGACGCAAAGCTGAAAATCCCTTCTTTCAGCAGAACCGTGCCGGTCTGTTCACCCGGAATATTGTGGAGTGCAAAAACATAATCGGGGGCCAGGGATTGAAAAGAATCTGAGTCGATAACGCCTACCGCTCCCTGGCCGGTCTCCTCTGCCGGCTGGTACAGCAATATCACCCGACCCCGCTCAACCGGGTTTGAATGCAGCATAGACGCCAGACCGGACACGATCGCCATGTGCCCATCATGTCCGCATTTGTGGGATACATTAACCGCCCGGGAGCGATACGCAAACCTGTTGTCTTCCCTGATCGGCAGCGCATCCAGCTCCGCCCTGAACATCAACGTGGGGCCCGGTTTATCAAAGCGGTAGACCGCCGCAAGTCCGGCACCGCCTAATCCGGTGACGATTTTAGCAGGAGCATAGCGGGATAAAAATTCGACGATAATCTGACTCGTCTTGTCCTCGGCTCCCGACGGTTCGGCATGACGGTGCAGTTTTTTTCGCAATTTGATCAAATCGGCAATAAGTTGGCTGTTCATTGTACCATATCGGTCATTTTGACGTTGTAGTGAATGACCCGTGGCATGCTGAAAAAAGGTCCGTTGCTAAGAAAATGTCCATTGTCGGTTGTCCGTTGTCCGTTGTAAAAGATCTGTCTTTGTCAGCCGGAGAGCTTAGACATCAACGGTCACGACGGATGGCGCCGTATTTAATTGGATGCCCGCCTTCGCGGGCATGACGTACCGAAATGAGGTGTCTCACATTCCCATATCATATCGAGTACGGAAACAGGCCAATCGGAAACCGGAAAATAAAATGAGATAGAATTCCTTATCAGGCAACGGACCACTGACAACTGACCACTGACATTCTTTTAGCAACTGACCACTGACATTCTTTTTGCAACGGACAACGGAACACTGACAATGGACTATTCTTCCACATACCGCGGATAAGTCAATTTGGCACGCTCGGCTGTGGCCGGATCGATGTCAACCGTTTTGAAGGGGTGCTCCCGATCGGTCAACGCCAGCACGACGCCTTCCTGTGGCTCCACGATCCAGCCGGTGCCGCCCCAGCTCATGCCCCGGGCATCGATGCCACCGCGGTTGGATGAGAGACAAAAGGCACCGGATGTGACCGCAACCGTACGTCCCCCGGCCAGCCATTTGTCGCCCGAGGCCGCCGGCGTAGCCCGCGGACACAACACAACGTGGGCGCCCTTTTTAGCGTATGCCCGGGCATGTTCGGCAAACCACTGTTCGGTGCAGATAAGAAAACCGGCGGTCAACGGTCCGACATTCACCACCTCAAACACCCCGTCACCGCGTTCATACCAGCTCGCTTCCCAGAAACCGTCTTCATCCGGCAGATAGGTTTTGGTATGGACGGGCCGGTAACCGGTTTCGACAGTCCAGACAAACCCTTCATTGTAGCGACGACCTGCCCGCACCACGGGTCGTGTGCCGGCAACCGCAGCCGGTTCCAGGTCATGTAAACGGCCCAGCCACTGATTGTGAGCAGCGACAGCATCTTCCCAAACGGCCGCATCGACCGGCCGTCTGGCGGCAACCCAGGGATAAAAGGGCATTTCCGGCAACAGAACGAAATCACTGCGTGCCTGTTTCGTATGAATCACAAGATCTTCCCAGTCTGATTCAAGTCCTGCCAGGTCATTTTGAAATTCACAGACCGTAAGCCTCATCTATCCTCCGAAATAAAATACGATCTATTACACCTATCGGATCTGTTCAGGCTTGGCAACCAAAGAAGTGGAAAGGATGCTGGAAAAGGAATACAGGGAATACAAGGTATAGGGTGTACGGTTTATGGTTTAAGGGTAAGGATATTGGATATTGGATCGAGGAATCCTGTCTTATTAAATAATGGATACCAGATACCTGAGGCCGGATACCGGAAAAATAATGACTGAGAGAGAGGGTGACCGGGGTACGAAGTGACTGGAGGAAATTTAGATTTTAGAATTTGGAATTTGGATTTGAGGAAACGCTGACGTATTGTCTTTTCATTTTTTTCTTTTCGTCCTGGCGGCTTTGCGTGAGGAGAATATATAAAATGGCAGTGTGCAAGCGCTTCCTTGCCCCAATTTCCAATTTCAAGTTTCCAGTTTCATTTTTTGTCGGAGCGCAGCGACACCTCAACTCGAAACCCGTAACTTTCAACACGAAACACGCATCCCGTAGCGCGCAACCCGAAACCCGATACTCGATACTCGCAACCCGAAACCCGCAACCCGCAACCCGAAACCAGCCTCAGGTCATGCTTTTACGGGCGTTTTCCGGGCGTCTTCGGTTTGATTTTGGGGTTGTTTTTTATCCAGGCACCAACCCTGGCGGGCCGTAAAGAATGTCAGAATGCCGTCGCACCCGTTATAAACCGCAGCTACGTAAAGCGCCATCGATGCCACGTAATGATTTTTCGCCAGGAAGGCATCCAATACGATCAACCAGATGACAACCGACAGCGTGATTTCCAGAACTCCGAGAAGACGACGGCCCAGATACAGATTACCCCAGCCCGGTAAGATGAGGGATCTGATGGCGGCACCCACGGGGCTCTTGAATTCGGCTTTACAATGCGGGCAACAGTTGGAAGCATTCTGAAATGGTGTAAAACAGGCAGGACAGATGAATTCGGCCGGGTCCTCGATCTCGATCTGGTCCGACTGACTTTTTTCGATCCTTTCGAGCAAAAACCCATACAACTCAGCCGAGGAGGCATGCTTCATCGATTTAAATGCCCTTCGCTTCCCATTGTAAGGTTTAAGGGTGATACCGCTCTTAAACAGGCCCCGGCCAATGGACTTGATCGATTTGTATGGTAATTGAAATATGTAGTGTAACAGTCTTTTATGACCCCTGTTGATGTTAATCATCAGCAGGCGCCGGTCGGTTCCGATCAACGCATAGCGGTTGTAACGTCCCGTAAACCAGCGGCTGACTAGCAAGACATCAAATGGTGATCGGGCAACTGCACCGGCGACAGATAACACTTTTTCATTTTCATTGAGAAACCTGCCTATCACCGGATCGACAGCGCTGATCAGTTTGACTTTCAATTTATTGGGACGATTTTTGTAACCGCCTTCTGGGCCCGGAAGAAAAATTTTCCAGAAAGCGTAACGATGCACGGACAGCGCGCGCAATTTAGGTAAATCGGCCAGGAGAAGATGGTGAAATGTTTCAACAGCCTGTTGGCTGGGTTCGGATGGGGGCACACCACCGAGACCCGGAACCGGCTGAATGACAGGGTCCGGCTCGATGACAATTTTATGCTGACATTTTTTACAGGTAGCCACCGCCCGGTGTTTAGGCGCCTTTTCATCCGGGATGGTGTAGCTGGCGTTGCAATGGGTGCAAACAACGATCATGTCGCCTCCGATAAATAATTGAAACCAGGATTTCCAGATAACACGATATCCATAATTATGCCAACCCGGTCTAGTACCTGCTATAATCTTGACTCATTCTAACACGTTCTGGCACACCCGAAATCAAATTCGGGGTATTTTATCTTGACTTCAAGGTTTTCTGCCTTAAAATTTCGGAATGGTCACCGGATCACATATTCGCCTGATTCTATGGAAGGCATACAAATCAATCGAAACGGTGGACCGCTTGAGCATAGCGTCGACCGGGTTGTGCCTGTCTGATTTGGCCGTTCTGGAGCTGTTGCTTCACAAAGGGCCACAGCCCGTCAGCAAGATCGGTCAAAAAGTATTGCTCACGAGCGGATCGATCACCACCGCTATCGACCGTCTGCAACACAGGCGGTTTGTCATCCGCGATCGCGACCCGAATGACGGCCGCGTCATCCGGGTTCGCCTGACTGCAAAGGGAACTGAATTGATCCAAAAAGCATTTGCCGAACATGACCGCAATCTGGAGAGGGTGGCCGAAGTACTGACATCTGATGAGCGCCGGGAACTGATTCGGCTGCTTAAAAAGCTGGGGCGCAACGCCGAAAATGCAGCCATTCAATCCGGATAATTTTTTTTAGGCCAGTTATCTTGAAGTCAGGATAAAAAAGGAGATATCCATGTTAAACAATTCCATGCCATTGAAAGGCATTCATCATATCACCGCCATTGCCTCCGGAGCCGTCGAAAACCATTGGTTCTATACCCGGGTTCTCGGGCTCCGGCTGGTTAAAAAGACGGTCAATTTCGACGATCCGAGCACGTATCATTTTTATTTCGGGGACGCTACCGGAACACCCGGGACCATCTTAACTTTCTTCCCATGGGAAAATATGCGCCGGGGCCGACCGGGCAGCGGCGAGGTGACTACCACTGCGTTCAGCATTCCTCAGCATGCATCGGCATATTGGAAAAAACGCCTGGCTGGTTTTCAGCGTCCGGTCGAACAAACCGAACGATTCGGTGAGGCGGTTCTTCGGTTCAGCGATCCCCATGGCCTGCCGCTGGAACTTATTGAAACAGAAACGATGCCGCAAGTGACCCTCTGGGAAGATGGTCCGGTACCGGCCGAATTTGCCATTGGCGGGTTTCATTCAGCCGCGGCCACGGTCAACCGGGCAGAGAAAATCATCCCATTGCTGACTGATGTTCTGGGAATGGAAAAGACCATCACAGAATCCAATCGCACCCGATTCCGGATGGCCGGCACCGGATCGCCGGGCAGCCTGTTCGATGTGGTGCTCGACCCGAACCTGCCCACCGGGCAGATGGGCGGCGGCAGCGTCCATCACATTGCCTTCAGGGCAACCGACGATGCGGACCAGAAAAACTGGCAATCCGCGGTGGCGGATTTCGGACTACGGGTGACGCCGATTATCGACCGCAATTATTTTCGTTCGATTTACTTCCGAACGGATGCCGGTATCCTGTTTGAAATTGCCACCGATCCGCCGGGTTTCGACGTGGATGAAACGGTTGATCAGCTTGGCAGCGACCTGATGCTGCCCGCCCAATACGAAGCTCGCCGGTCAGAAATCGAACGCCGTTTGCCGCCATTGGATGCCCCATCCGAATTTGAGCATATTTACGTGCCGCCGCAAAATTCGGCCGAGGGCGCGGCGACCATCGTGCCGTTGCACGGTAGCGGAAACGGCGCCTGATTTGAGCGGACTGCGGGTATTGATTACCAGAGGCAGTTCCGACAACATCATTCCCGCCGAAGGCACCGACAGGCTGATTGACATGTTGGAAGGACTTGGCGCAAAGGTTACCGTTAAGACCATTGCAACCGGGCATCAGATTACGGCCGAAGATATACAGGTGGCCCGCAGCTGGTTGCGTGAGACCCGGAATGAAAGCAAGGGTGCCGCGGCCTGAATATTAGAGCAGAGGGGCTTTTATTTTTCAGGGGTTAACAAAAAGTACCGTGACTGGAGTGTCGCCGAGACCTACCAGATCCCGTCCGGTACCCGTTCGATGGCCTTTACGTCCGTATCGCAGAGGCGCGAAAGCGGGCGTTGAAAAAGATTGCTTTCGTCATCCGACGATGTAGGTTCCGGTGCCCACCGCAATCAAAACATCCTGGTCATTGTGCAGTTCCATGCGCGTCACGGTCACTTTCCGGCCGGCGCGCATGGTCCGGCTGGTGGCTGTAAAATGATCCCCCACCCCGGGTCGCAGATAATCGACCCGCAGGTCGATCGTACCCACCCGGGCGATTCGGTCCTCGAATTGCTTCAGGTCATCAGCGCTCGCCTTGGACAGCATTCCGATGGACGCCGTTAAACCACCGGTGGCATCGAGCACCGCCGAAATAACACCGCCGTGCAAAAATCCATGAACATGGTTTCCGACCAGTTCGGGCCGCATATCGAATTTTACACAGACCGCATCACCATCAAAAGAATCCACCCTAAAACCTAAAACGCGGTTAAAAGGTATTTTTTCATCGTACCATCTGCGACAGAAATTTATCATATTGCGGTAGTTGGTGGAGCCAGATTCCATTTAAGTCACCTCGATAGCGATAGTGGTAATGCCGTGCGGTCTGATATTATAACACAGTACTGTATTCATTCACGAAGTTCTTGTTCGTTGTCAGTTGTCCGTGGTCCGTTGCTAAAATAAGGAAATCTATTTCATTTTAATTTTCGGCTTCCGATTGGCCTGTTTCCTCACTTGATCTGATACGGGAACGGGAGACACCTCATTTCGGTACGTCATGCTCGCGAAGCAGACTGTGTCGTAATTCGTCATCCCGGCCAAGTCCCGCGCAGCGGGGCGCAAGCCGGGATCCAGAAGAGCCACGAATTATTGCTAAACTCTGGATTCCGGATCACGCCCGTCTCCGACGGGCGTGTCCGGAATGACGGCTTTTTCGAATTGCGACACAGCCTGTAAGGCGGGTATCCAGTTAAATACGGCGCTATCGGTCGTGACCGTTGATTTCCAAGCTCTCCGGCTGACAAAGACAGATCATTTGCCACTGATAACGGACAATTGTTGCCACGGACAACGGACCACTGACCACGGACAATTGTTGCCACGGACAACGGACCACTGACTAAGGACACGGTCGGTATCAGATCAAATTATGAATAAATCCCAAAAAGTTATCAGCTATCTTTTTTTAAGTATTTCCCCCCGACCAACGGCGCCCGACCGACACCCGGCCAGATGCGCAGCATGCCCAGCAAAGCCCGTATGATGATCCATACGGCGGTAATGAGCCAGATCCGGGTAAGGCTCCCGGGTCGGCTCACATCCAGCAGCAGGACCGCAGCAACACCCCCGGCGGTGGCCAGAGCCACCGAATTGCGAATGTAGCGAAAATCTCCGGTTCCCCAGTGAATGCCATCCGTGGCAAATGAAAGTGCACTGACCGGCTGAGCGGCAGCCGCCACCAGCCAGGCCGGCATAAAGAGCGCCAGGGCCGATTCCGGAACAAAAATAGCGGCCGCCAGATCGCGTCCAATCAACATCGCCAGCGCCAGCAGCAGCCCGGCAACCACACTCCAAGCGCAAGCTACACCGGCAACCTTGCGCGCCTCCGCAATCTGCCGCGAACCGACAAAATACCCGACCAGGCTCTGAGCTGTGATGGCAAAGGCATCCAGAAACAGGTTCGCAAATACCCAGAATTGTCGAATCGCCTGATGGGCGGCCACGGCTTCAGGCCCGATGCGTGTGGCCGCCCGGGTTGCCAGGAGCAGAAAAAGGGTTAAGAGTCCGGTCCGCATAAACAACTCGCTTCCCACCCGCAACAATTTTTGGGCTTCCCGCAGCGGCAGACGATCCGGCAGCCCCAGGCGGTTGTAAACCGCCAGGCCGGCACCGATGGCGCCCATCCACTGGCTGGCGGCGCTGGCGACCGCGGCACCGGTAACGCCGAGCGCCGGAATCGGCCCCAGGCCAAATATCAACACGGCATCCAGGATGATGTTCAATGTGTTCACCCCAATAGCCACCAGAAGCGGGATACGCATATTTTGCAAACCACGCAATGTTCCGAATGCGGCAATGGTTGCCAGAACCGCAGGTGCGCCGATCAGCCGGATCCGCATGTAGGCGGTGGCCTGCAGGCGCACTTGATCGGCAGCACCCATGAATCGGGCAGCCGGCTCGGCTGCAAAATAACCCGGGATGATCAGCAAACACCCGAAGATAATGCCCAGCACAAATGCCAGACTGCCCATACGCGCGGCCAGAACCTGATTTTGCCTCCCGAGTGCTTGAGACACTTCCGTTTGGGTGCCGATGGTCAGAAAATTAAAAATCCAGAATACACTCGACAGGGCCATGGTACCCACGCCCAGGGCCGCAAGCGGGGCGGCGCCGAGCCGTGAAATGAACGCCGTATCGACCAGTCCGGTCAGCGGTTCGGCCACCAGCGACAGCAATACCGGAATCGACAGACCGATCAGGGTCCGGTGCGGGCGGACTGAAAAAGGATGGCCGGCAGGTGGGATGGCTTCAGGCATGCGGCGAGATATTTCACAAACAACTCGAAATGACAATCGAATATTTCAAGGGTGGGTGTATTTTGCCATGGTATGTCGCTACAGGAAATATCAACTGTTATTTTTCTTTGCGGCTTTGCGTAAGGCATTTAACCCTATGCACACGTAAGAGATGGTTTGTTTCCTTCTGGCTCAACAGGCTAAACCCCGATAGACAGCGGGATTACACGTCTATCTCTATGACTATCGGTGTGCAAACTATCCAACCGTTTGGTCAGTTTCGACGGTTTTGTCGGTTTAGTCAGTTTCATTTTCGCCCGGTGAGGACGCTGGAATTTCTTAGCGCTTCACTGTGTGCCCAGCTCGATGAGCGGTTTACTTCTCCATTGCCTGATAAAGATGGCAGGCCACATAGTGTCCGGGTTTGGCTTCGATCAGCGGGGGCTCCTCTCTCTCGCAAACGTTCATGACCTGCTTGCAGCGGGTCTGGAAGCGGCAGCCCGGCGGCGGATCGATGGGCTGGGAAACCTCGCCCCGGATATCGGGGATCGGCCGCTTGTAAGCCGGATCGGGGATGGCCACAGCCGCGATGAGCGCTTTGGCATACGGGTGCAACGGGTCTGTAATGACATCATGGGTCGGTGCCAGTTCCATGGTTCGGCCCAGGTACATGATCATCAATCGTTCGGATACATTGGACAGAATCGCAAGATCGTGGGATACCCAGATACAGGTGAATTTCATCTTTTCAGAAAGGTTTCTGATCAAATCCAGGATGCCGGCCCGGATGGATACGTCCAGCATGGACACCGGTTCGTCGGCGATAACCAGTTCCGGCTCCAGTACCAGGGCCGAAGCGATGCCGACGCGTTGTCTTTCACCACCGCTCATTTGATGCGGGTAGCGCTCCAGGTACTCTTCCGGTTTCAATCCAACCACTCGCAGGGTTTCGATAACCCTGTTGCGGCGCTCCTCCCGGTTGCCGATATCAAGTGCGCGCAGGGGTTCGGCCACGATATCAAATACCTTGAACCGCGGATTGAGAGATTCGTACGGATCCTGAAAAATCAACTGTACCTTGCTGCGATAGTTCCGGGTTTCGGCCGGTGTCATTTCTGCAATATCTTTGCCTTTAAAGCGAATGGCTCCGCTGGTCGGATCGCGCAGCTTTGAAATGGCCAGACAGGCCGTGGATTTGCCGCAGCCGGATTCACCGGCCACGCCCAGGATTTCGCCGGGCTCCAGGCTGAAGGTCACCCCGTCAACGGCCTTGATGACACCGGGCTGCTTTCCCCCGAACATCTTTTCCAGTAACCCGGGATTGATATAAAAATATTGCCTCAGATCGTCTACTTCGAGGATTGCCATGTTTTTTTCTCTCCCGCCAGTTTACGAAATTCTTCGACATGCTCGGTTCGGATGCAGTGGACAAAGTGTTTCGGTTTGACCTCCAGTTCGGGAGGCCGTTGTTTTTTACAATCGGCAATGGCAAACGGGCAGCGGAACGCGAACACGCAGCCCGGTATGTCCTCGGCCAGGTTCGGGGGCGATCCGGGAATCGATATCAGTTCGCGATCCAGCGCCTTGATACTCGGAAAGGCATTCTTTAAACCCAGCGTATACGGGTGATACGGCTCATGGAAGAGTTCCATGGCATCAGCCTGCTCCATAATGCGGCCGGCATACATCACCCCGATACGATCGCTCATTTCAGCGATGACCGAGATGTCGTGTGTGATCAAAAAGATTGAAGCGGATGATTTTTCACGGATGGCTCTCAGCTCCCGCAAAATCCGCTCCTGAACCAGAACATCCAGACCGGTTGTGGGTTCATCCATGATGATCAGGCCCAGATCGAGCGCCAGAGACATGGCGATCATGGCCCGCTGGCGCATCCCGCCGCTGAACTCGTGGGGGTAATTATTGACCAGCTCTGGCTGCAGTCCCACGCCCTTGAACAGGTTGGCAATTCGTTCACGGATTTCTTTTTTGCCCATACCGGTGTGGGTGTGGATCGCCTCGGCTATCTGCAGTCCGACGCGGTAGACCGGATTCAGTGAATTCATGGCACTCTGGGGCACCAGCGAAATCTGCTTCCACAGGATGTTATCACGGTATTGCCTGTCTGACAGCCCCAGCAAGTCTTCACCTTTGTAGGACAGCTCATCGGCCGTCACCTGGGCCGTATCCGGAACAAGCCGCATAATGGTTCGAATGAGGGTCGACTTGCCGCACCCCGATTCACCCGCCAGGCCGAAGACTTCGTCTTCTTTTATGGTCAACGACACCCCGTCCACCGCTTTGACGAGCCCGTCGGAGATGCGATAGTGCGTTTTTAGATTATTGATCTTGAGCAGCATCGGCGACCTTCCTTATCGTTTTCTGAGACGCGGGTTGGCAACTTCTTCATAGGCCCGACTGACAAAAACCAGCGCACTGACCAACAGTACGATACAAATGGCCGGGGGGGCGAACCACCACCAGGCGGTCCGGATTTTTCCGGATATCCATAAATTATAAAGCATGCCGCCCCAGCTCAGATTATCCGGGTCACCGAAACCCAGAAAGCTGGCACCGGCTTCGGCCAGGACCGACCAGGCAATGTTAAAGGCCGTGTAGAGCAACAGCAGGGGCAAAATGTTGGGCATGATGTGTCCGTAGATGATGCGCAGGTTATTGCAGCCCCGGGCTTTTGCGGCCATGATAAACTGGCGCTGCTTGATGGCCAGGGTCTGGGCCCGTATCACCCGCGCCGAGGTGCGCCAGACGATACAGCAGATGGCGATAATGACAAACCACAGATTGCGGCCGAACAGGGCGATCAGGACGATTAAAAAGGGCAAAAACGGCATGCCGTAAATGATATCTGTAAAACGCATTAGAATCTCATCCAGCTTGCCGCCGTAATACCCCGACAACAGCCCCATATTGGCACCGATCAGGATGGAAATGAGTCCGGACACCAGACCGATGAGAACCGTTGTCCGCGTGGCAAAGAGCATCTGGCTGAGCACATCGCGTCCCAGGGCGGTGGTCCCCATTGGAAACTCGGGTGAAGGGCCGCGCATAATGGCCAGTTTACCGTTGCCGTCCCGCAGTGTATCCCAGGGCTGGTGGGGTGCCAGCACCGGGGCCAGCAGGCCCACCAGACAGAAAAAAACGATGATCGCCGCTCCGACAACACCGAATCGATTGCTCATGATAATTCGGAACTGGTTTACGATAAATTCATTGATTCTTCGGATTTTCATGACATACCGTCTCTTGTTGTTAGAGGATTGTTCTGACCTCTTCCGGGCTCAATCCCTCGATACCCAGATCTTTGACCGACAGACCTTCAGAAAAATAATCCACCCCGACCATAATGGATGCAATCCGAACCACTGCATCAACGGTCGGTGTGGGAATACCCCACATGCGACCGATGGATGCCCAGGGCGCCAGGCCGAAGGGCAAATCTTCGTTAATGTAACGCGTGTCCACGGCGCCGGGCGCCGGAAAGGCCGGATCGCCGTGAATGGGGCTCCGCCGCAGCGTTTCGGAGAGCGATGACCGACCCAGCGCATAATCGGCATACAGCGTCTCAAATGCATCCTTGAAATAAATGCCGCCCGGCGAAACCGCCCTGAGCAGGGCCATGCGGTCTTCATCCAATTCCAGCATCACCCTGGCCACCGAGTCGGTGGCACCATCAGCGTAAAGATTCCAGCCTTTGCCACCGGTGGCCTCGATCCGGCCGGCATTGAACAGCACCATGGGCGGGTGCACGATCGGGTTGAGGTTGTTGACGCTGGTAAACCACACGTTCGGGGCAGCCTCAAACTGCGGAAAAACCGGATGGATCATTTCGAGAAATGCCCCTGTATTGCCGGCCGGCAGCGCGGCCGTGGGCAGGGTGTTTTTGACACCGATACAGGAGACCACGCCCGGTGCGACAGCCCGGGTGGCATACAACAGCGACATGGTCTCCACCGGCGTCACCCCGGTCGTTATACCCGCCTGTTGCATCCACTGTCGAAAACGCAGGGCGCCAAAATTGGACGTAAAAACGATGTACTGTCCGTCTTTGAAGTGTTCGGCCAGTGCCAGGCTGAACGGTTCGTGGGCGTAGGCCGACCCACCGATAAAAATGACATCAACACCGTTTATGGCCGCTTTGAGATCGGTGGTCAGCAGGTTGAATTCGGCAAACCCGCTGCCCGCATCTCCGGTAATCTCGATGCCGCCTTTTTTACGAATAGCGGCAAGATTTTTTTCAAATGCGGGCAACTCGGCCAGATTGACTGAATAGCCTTTGAGGGCGATATCGGCTGCAAACGTTTGACCGGAATTGCCGGTTCCCAGTACTGCAAATTTCAAATCGGTTTTCGACATGAAAGTCTTTCCGTGATACATCCGCCCACATTGATTGCGGGTGCGGTGATCCACGTCTCTGGCGGCGCATCAGCCTTTGACGCTTAAATGCCCGACCGCATATTTGTTCAGTTTGGCCTCATCGACCGTGACGCCCAGGCCGGGGGCTTCGGGCACCGTTACCACCGCAGCACTGACGTTCTTACCAAAATCGGTGATATCGTCGGACATTCTGAGCACCGACATATAGGCATGCCCACAGTCGACCAGGTTGTTCAGGGTACAACCCACCTGCAGCGATGCCGCCTGGGTGATGCCGAACTCGAGCATGCTGTTCATCAGGCACCTGACACCGAATGCCGCGGCCAGATCGGCCAGTTCCTTCGATCGCCTCAATCCGCCGTTTTTGGAAACTTTGATGCTGAAAACGTTGGCGGTATCATTGCGCAAGAGGGCCGCAGCATCCTGCCGGGTCATGACGCTTTCATCGGCACTCAACAGGCAGCTGGTGCGCTCGCACAGGTTTTTCAGCCGCTGGGTCTCGTGGTAGGGCAGCGGCTGTTCGATAATATCCGGTTCATGTCCCCGAATGCCGTCCAGGAAAACCAGCGCCTCTTTGTAGCCCCAACCCTGATTGGCATCGGCGATGATTGCCATGCGGCTGCCGAAACGCTCGGAGGCGGCCACCATGCGAGCGATCTCCTCTTTGACCGGCAGGGCGCCCATCTTGATCATCACAGTCCGGAAACCAGCCTGAATCGCAGATTCGATGGCAACCGCATCTTCTTCGGGGGTGCCGCTGCCGATCGGCCACAGCACCGGCAACTGCCGGTGGATCATGCCCCCTAAAAAGGTGTGGGCCGGCAGTTTGTACACCTTGCCCAGAATATCAAAAAGCGCCATGTTAATCGCTCCCCGGGCCATCAGGTTTCCGTGTAGGGTCCGGTCCAGCCGGGCGTCGATCATTGCAACAGCGGTCGGATCAGAGCCGATCAGCTGGAGGGCCATCTGATCGCGAATGACCGCCATTACGGTTCCGGGGGTTTCTTCGGTGAACGGGTTCATGGGGTCTGCTTCCCCGAATCCCGCAATGCCGGTATCGGTGTGCACTTTGACAATCACCGCCTCGGCATTGACCAGGGTCCCGTAAACCTTGGAAAGGCTGTAGGGTTTGGCAAAGGGTAGCGATATGTGGAATAGCTCTATCGCGGTAATTTTCATGGGTTACCCGTTCTCACCCCTTGGTTTTGCCCATCTTGATTCTGGGATCCAGGTAGCAATAGGAAATGTCGGACAGTAGATTCAAAAAAACGACCAGGGCTGCCAGCACCACAAAGGTCGCCTGGGCCACCGGATAGTCGTGTGAAGAAGCCGCTTCGACCATCAGCTGCCCCATGCCCGGCCAGGAAAAAACCGACTCTACCAGCACCTGTCCGCCGATGGCAAAACCGATCATCAGCGACGATACGGTGACAACGGCCAACAGGGCGTTGCGGGCCGCGTGTTTAACCATGACCACCCGGGGCGCCAGCCCCTTGGCCCGGGCCAGTTCGATAAAATCGCTGCCCATGACCTCGAGCATGGAATCGCGCATGATGAGCATCGGGGTTGCCAGATAATACAGGGCCACAGTGATGGTCGGCAGGACCAGGTGGTGCAGAAAGTCGGCCGAAAAGAAGACGGACAGCCCGCTGCCAATCGACACCCCCGGCGTGCTCATGCCACCGGTGGGAAACAGATCCAGACGATAGCTGAGCACAATCAGCAGCAGCAGGCCGGTAACAAAGGGCGGCGCCGATTGAAATACCAGGGCCACCACGGTGCCGACCGAATCAAACCAGCTGCCCCGCTTCCAGGCCATCACCATGCCGACCCCGGTCCCCACCACCAGCACGAAACACATCGCCGCACCCATCAGGAAAATAGTGTTCCAGAAGCGGTAGGCCAGGATATCGAAGACTTCCCGCGAACTGGTAAAGGATCTGCCCCAGTCGAATATCACCAGGTTTTTCAGATAGAGCACATATTGAACCATAATGTGCTTGTCCAGACCGTAGGCTTCTTTGAGCCGGGCCTGGGCAACCGGGTCGAGCGCCGGTGAAATGACCTGGGCGGTCGGATCACCGGGCATGATGCGAAAAACAAAAAACAGAATCGTCGCCACCCCGAAAAGGGTCAGCAGCGTGTAGAGAATCCTTCTTATGATATACTCTTGCATCGGTCGTCTCCCTGCTGCAACCCCGGGGCCTTAAAGGCCCCGGAGGACAGTTGCTGCTTTTTATCAGGCTACGGCAGAATTTCGCTTCGATTCCACCGCAGTGTACTGCAAGGCGCTTATTTCGGGTAATGCAGCCTACCCCTGTTATCCCACCAGTAGCCGGCGTCTTTCAGGATCTGTTTGGCGGTGTCGATGTTTTCCTGACTCGCTTTGACCCCCGGATTGTGCCAGAACTTGTTGGCCGGCGCGATGACCGAGCCGCCCGGTTCCCCGAAATCGGAAAGGATGGCTTCGATCATCAGGTCCCTGGGAATGACATGGTCCATGGCGCGGCGGAAAGCCGGGTCATCCAGCGGCGGCCGGCGGGTATTGTAGGACAGCGTGTAAAACCCGTGATTGGGATACCCCTCGGCCACGACGTTTTTGACCTTCTGCAGGTCCTGCAGCAGGCTGGGCTTGAGTATATAGCGCGTGCGGTCGCACTCGCCTTTTTCAATGGCCGCGGCCATGGCATCGTGGCTGCCGTAGACAATCCGGATAATCCCGTCCACTTTCGGGGCACTGAAGTGCTCCTTAACAGCGGTTACTTTCAGTTCACGACCCCTGTCCCAGTAATCAAACTTGAACGGACCGCTGCCGATGGGCTTGTCGTTGGCAAAATTGAGCGGATCGCTCACATCGACCTTGTCGGGGATATCCTGCCAGACGTGTTTGGGTATGATAAAAATGGCCCCCAGAAAGTTCGGGATAAACGGTGCGTAGGGTTCGTTAAGCTTGATGCGCACGGTGTATCTGCCGGTCACTTCGACCGAGTTCAGGTTTTTCAGAGACTCGACAAAAAACGGCGCCTTCCACTGATTGTGGTAATCCATGGTGAATTTGACGTCTTCTGCGGTAACCTCGACGCCGTCGTGGAACTTCATCCCCTTGCGCAGGGTGATATCGATGGTGGTCGGATCAACCAGCTTGTACGATTCGGCCGCCCAGGGTCGAGCTGATCCGTCCGGAGCAATCCGGAATAAACGGTCATATATCATCCGCAGTTCCATGAACTCCAGGTGATCCTTGGCTGCCACCGGATTGAGGTTTTTCAGCGGAGAGGTCGCCCCGGTGCGCACGTAACCGTCGCCCTGGACAACTTCCATGCTGATGTCCGTCCAGAAACTGCCGATGCCCTCCCCCATCATGGGTGTCAGGTTTTTAATGCGGTCGGATCGATAGGCATTGGTCATCTTCACATAAGCCAGCACGCTCATGGACTGGTTCTTTTTGATCATTTCCTGGGCGTCATAGACGATCGCTTTGCGCTTTTCGACGTCCATCTCTGTTTGCTGTCCAAGCGCAAGGCGGTCGATATCGGCACTGTCGAGACCTTCCCAGTTCCAGCCGCCTTTCTTGAATTCGCCCGAATAGTGTTTCTTGTATATGAAAACATTCGGGTCGATCCGCAGGGAGGCACCCGAGAGCATGACCAGCCACATGTCATAATCGCGCTCCATGATGACCTTCTGCACGTTCTGGTTATAGTCGATCGGGTTGGCTTTTACATTCCAGCCGATCGACTGAAATGCTGCCGCAATAATGCGGGCCGATTCGGGCCGGACGGGGTCAAACGTCGCTGTGGCGGTGGTAATATCCATGCCATCGACGATTGCTCCCGGTTTGCCGCCGGATGCGGCCAGAGCGGGCGCAGCGATGAAAGCCAGTCCGATGACCAAAGCAACCGCCAGCGGTAACAGGCGAAATTGTTGATTTTGTCCGTTTAGCATGTGTTCCTCCTTTTCAGACTGTCTGCGCTGATCAACCGGCTCTATCCTGCCGATTGAAATCAGAACAGCAGATATTAACCCTACAACGTAACTTATGGTTCTTTTAAAAATTGTTTTTCTCTTTTTTTTCTATGCGATAGATAGGAGCGGTGATTCCTATCCTGTATCCACTGGATTTGCTCAATCAGCGTAT
>Ga0126335_1000188_pt1 | contig 29377 bp, 26 predicted proteins | sample OlaspJWI45metaG_FD_108409 | JGI IMG/M metagenome (GOLD analysis project Ga0126335, IMG submission 108409) | Marine gutless worms symbiont microbial communities from Oahu, Hawaii - Olavius sp. 1 OAHU.JWI-45 metaG | ecosystem: Host-associated > Annelida > Digestive system > Unclassified | place... | reverse complement strand
TGTTTTACCATCTGGGTACCTCCTGTTTTTGGTTTTAGTTGGTCCTAAACCCAATTATTACAGGGGACCCAGATGGTTTTTCAATTATTATTTTCTAATTCATGCAAGATCGAGGTTATACATCTGCTGAATCACGCCTGTCATATAAAAAAAATAAAGGCACGCGTAAAATACACCATGCAAAATATTATCACGAATAGGCCAATATAGAAAGTATTGTGCTGTTTGATCAAAAATGGAAGGATAAGAACCAGATCGCGCAACTGTGGAGACAGGTGTTTTATACCATTTCGATTTTTAAAGACGAGGGGTCAGACAATTGAGTGTCGGTGTTCAACGGGCTATCGGATTAACGGTAGACCCGGCACCCCTCATGGTGCAATAGCCACTCCTTTCGCCAGATGCCGCTGCCGTAGCCGGTAAGCGACCCGTCACTGCCGATGATGCGATGGCAGGGGACGATGATGGCGATTGGATTTTTTCCGTTGGCTGCGCCGACCGCGCGAACCGCTTTGGGGTTGCCGACAGCTTCGGCAATAGTTTTATATGAAACCATCTTGCCGTATCCTACTGTCTGCAGTGCCTGCCAGACCTTCTTTTGAAATTCGGTTCCTTCCAAATCCAACGGGACTGTAAATTCTTTTCGGATCCTGTTCAGGTATTCTTTTAGCTGCTTTGCGCCGGCCTCTAATACTGCGTTTGAAGGCAGCGCTTCCTTTCGCTTCTCATCGACAAAATTTAATTCGGTAATGGCCTTCGCATTACCAACGATTTCAATGATCCCAATGGGGGAGTCAAGGTATCTCACAAATATTTCATGCATGGTTTACTTCTTTTATTGCCTGTTCGAGAGAATTACCATCACGATATTGTCGTGCCTTCGGCGCGAGCTCATAGCTGATAGCTCAAAGCTCATAGAAAAAAATAAAGCCAGACCGCAGCGCTTTCTTTTACCGGTTTCCAATTTCAATTACAGAAAGGGAATCTCCTTGCCCGTCCGATACGCCAGGGCCTGGCAGGTGGCGATCACCCGGTTGTCCTGGTCGGTGACCTGGATGTAAAAACCGGTGGTTTTTTTTGTCTGACTGATCTGTTTTGATTCGGCCCGCAGGATTGCGCCGGGCAGGGGGCTGGAGACGTAGGTTACGTTGACGTTCACGGCGACCGCTATGGTACCGTCCGTCTGGCAGGACGCCTCAAAGGCTTCGTCGATCAGGCCATAGACCGCCCCGCCATGTGCCCGTTCGTAAATGTTATCGTTCATGGCCGGATTGTAGGGCATTTCCACCAACGCGTATCCGTCATCCAGCGTCTTGAGCGTCATGTTCAGCGTGCGGGCAAAGGGTTCCCTTTCAACAGCTTTGAAAATAGCCTTCCTGACCTTTTCATCCATCTATACCCCCGGGACTCAGGTTCGAAAATTAATAATGTGCCATGATCAGAACTTGACTGGTGCATTTGTACGCTCATAACATACAAATACCCGAGTTAACAAATCGTGTTGATAAATAGATACCCGATCCCAGAAGCAGGTTGCAATGACGCCCCGGGCGCTTTCCGTGGTCAGTTGGCCCGTCACCCGTAAAAATTTAATGGACTTGACAGCTGCAAAAAAAGGATGTCACAGGTTTTTCCATTTTTACCAGGACTACGATACCTGAACTGTCGCTTAGGAGGAAATGTGGGAATATATGAGCAATACATCTTGCCGAAGATGACCGATTTTGTTTGCAGCGGAAAACCAGTTACCGACCAGCGCAAAAAAGTTGTGCCGTTAGCGAAGGGCCGAGTTCTGGAAATTGGTATCGGCTCAGGCTTGAATTTTCCGTATTATGATTCTTCTAATGTTGATTACGTCTGGGGCTTAGACCCATCTGACCAAATGCGAAAGATGGCTGAAAGGCGAATGATCGACCTTCCTTTTGAAGTTGAATTCATGGGGTCGTCCGGTGAACAGATACCTTTGGAAACAAGCAGTGTCAATACAGTATTGGTTACATATACCTTATGCACAATCCCGAATGCGGATCAGGCGCTAAGGGAAATAAGCCGGGTTTTAATCCTGGGTGGAGAATTGCTTTTTTGCGAACATGGACTTGCTCCGGAGGAAGGTGTTCGTAAATGGCAAAGCATTTTGAATCCAATCTGGAAGCGAATCGGAGGCGGATGTAACTTGAACAGACCCATACCGGATCTCATCGAGCAAGCAGGATTTAAAATTACCAACATCGAGACGATGTACATCCCTGGATGGAAACCGGCGAGTTTCAATTACTGGGGAGCAGCCGTCCAAAAATAACAATTTTATAGATGGGTAAACTTTTCAAATGACCACATCCTGTGATTGCGCCAGCATATTCAAACTTTGGATGACGCCCAAAAAGCTATTATAAAATCATGTCAACCGAATTGAAATCGGCGCAATTCAGGCTTAAGCTGACGCGTACGTCCGGCCTCGATTGAAGTCAAAACAAAACCGGCCAATAGCAATCCCATGCCTAAAAAGGCCAGGGAAGAAAAGCGCTCGCCGAGGAAAAAAAATCCCAGCAAACCGGCAGTCAAAGGCTCGACCAGCGACAAGGTGGTGGCTGTTTTGGCATTAACGCGTCGCAGTCCCAGCGTGTAGAGCAGATAGGGACAGGCCGTGGCGAACAATCCCAAGAACAGGATGACAAGATAGCCGCTGGGTTGTGCCAACCATCCGAGTTCTTCGATCCACAGAAAGGGAGACAGAAACAGGGCCCCCAAACAGGAAACAACGGCAATGGCAGCGTAGGCGGGGACACTGGCCACCAGTCTTTTGACCGCGGTTGATAATACAGCAAATGCCGCACCGGCCCCCAATGCCAGGAAAACACCCGTCGCATCGACACTCAGGCCCCCGCCGGCCGAAATCAACAGTCCGCAGCCAAACACCGCCAGTGCGGTGGCGACTATCCATTCCGGATGCGGGCGTTCCCCTTGCACAACCCATTCAATCAGGCCGGCAAAGATCGGGGGGCTGCCCATGGCAACGATGGTGCCGACGGCCACACCGGTTCTGGCAATGCTGCCGAAAAAGAAAATTTGATAGGACGCTATTCCCAAGGCCGCCAACAGCATGGCCGGACCGAAGAACCGTCTTAGTCCGCCCAGGTCGCCGCGCAGGAAAGCCAGCATCAGCAAAACGCCGCCCGCGATGGACAGCCGCAACACCCCGATCAGCTGCGGGGAAACATCGGCCGGCGCAAACATCCGGACCGTGCCAATGGTTCCCCACAGCAAACCTGCACCCACCACCAGGGCACACCCGGTCATACCGCTGCTGTCTCTCTGATCTCCCATCACGTCATTCCTCCGGTGCGTCTGCAGATTGATTGTGTATGCAGATAAATGGCCTCCGGTCAAATTACAATCAATTCGTCGCCTGAAGACGATGGCCTCTAACCATCTTTGATAGTGCCACCAACCATTCGAAGTTGCTTGGGTGCGATTATTTAAGTTTTATTTAATTTGTGAAAATTCGTGTTAATTCGTGGCTATTCTAATGCAAATAGTTTGCCTAACCTGTAGTTGTGAGGACTTTTGATGCGGGGCCAAACAAATAAGCCCATTTGAAAGCGAATAGCCGGCAGAACGCATGCAGCAACCGATGCAATTATGCATCACGACCATCGGCAACGATGAAAAAATGAATCAGCACTTTGGAAGGAAAGACACGTCAGTGATGAACAATTCGCCCTTTGCGGCGGGAGAGTTTTCGGGAGAGGGTGGATTGGCTGAGCCCCAGGGCCCTGGCAGCCTTGCGCTGGCTTCCGTATTGGGCCACGGCCTTTCGGATCATTTTTTCTTCCGCGTGCCGGATGGCCTCCCTGTGGCTTTGAACCGGCAGTTCGTCGGGAGTAGTCGAGCCGGGATGTGCAATTGATAGAATCTCCGGCAGATCTTCAAAGCGGTTGAGATCTGCCTCGGTCATGGTCACAAGTCTTTGGGTCAGGTTTTCCAACTCCCTGACGTTACCCGGAAAATCATAGGCCGACAGGGCGTTGAGCGCAGACCGGGACATTTTCTTTTGGGTGCGGAACTGTTTGTTGAAACGATCGAGGAAAAATGTGGCCAGGGGCGCAATTTCTTCCCTGCGCTGCGCCAGCGGGGGAATATGGATCGGTACGACATTGAGGCGAAAATATAGATCACTTCGAAATGTTCCGCGGTTGACCATATCTTCCAGGTCTTGATGGGTGGCGGCAATGACGCGCGCGGCGATTTTGACCGGACGGTTGCCGCCCACCCGGACAATTTCGTATGATTCAAGAAATCGGAGGAACTAGACCTGCAGCGGTAACGGCAATTCTCCGATTTCATCCAGAGAAAGGGTGCCCTTGTGGGCAAGTTCGAGCCGGCCCTTTCTCCCGCCGGGATCTGCCCCGGTAAATGCCCCCTTTTCGTAGCCAAAGAGTTCGGATTCGAGCAGGGATTCTGCAAAGGCGCCGCAGTTAACGTGGACAAACGGACCGTTTCGGCGGCCCGATAGCCTGTGAATGAGCTTGGCAACCAACCCCTTACCAACGCCGGACTCGCCTCTCAATACGACCGCCAGATCAAACTTGGCTGCCCGAACGGCGCCCTGAATCACTTCGATCATGTTGGGACTTTCGACCACGATTTCCTGCAGCTCCGTGATGGTGCGGCTCATCTGCGAAAAATCCAGGCGGCATTTTTCTGCCGGCGCTTCGTCGGCTTCCAGTCGTTCGATCAGGCCTTGAATCAGGGTGATGTCCCTGTCATTGACCAGCACGAATTTTAATCTTGCATGCGCATCGAAAATGGGAATCCCTGTGGCCAGAACCCTTTTCTGATTGCGGCTGACCTGAATCAGGGATACGACCCGCTTTTGCTTCAGCACTTCCAGGGAGACAGAGCGGTCGTAGAAGCCTTCCTTTACCAGATCCCGGACGTTTCTTCCCAATACTTCGGACGCTTTACAGTCGTTGAGCGCTTCCGAAGCCTTGTTCATCATGACGATATTGCCCTCGTGGTCCGTGACAAAGATGCCGTCCTGGGAGCAGTCCATGATGGCCTTGAAGATTCGTTCAAAATCCTCGGGCGTTCCTTTAAGATACGATTTTGGATCGACACCGGACATAGCGCTACAATCGAAGATTATCGGTCGAATTTGGTTCATTCAGGTGGTTGTGGATTCTACACAAATAATGTAAGGAAAAAAATATGTCAATGTTCCGCCGCTTTAACCTTAATAAACGCCAACATTATTAGCATGCCGCTTTTACAAAATATCGAATTGCACGTCAGTCGCGCAGAAATCGGACAGGCCCTTTGCCGGCTGTGCCCCCGGGTGACGCCGCAAATGGAAGCCGAAATCGACGCCGCATTTGATATAGCCCAACCGCTGTTGCAGCCGGTGATCGTGTACGAGTGGATTGACGACATCACCCTGCGCGGCAATTGCCTGCTGTTTGAGCTTGCGGGTCGCGTGACGGAGCTGGCCGTCGGCGAGCATGTAGGTCTGATGCGCCCGGCCCGCAGGGCCTATTTAGGCGTGCACTCGATCGGCAACCGGCTGGCTGTGCAGGTCCGGGAGCTGAACCAGAACGGGGAGCAGTTGCTGGGTTACTGGCTGGATAGCATCGGTGTGGTCGCGCTGGGCAAACTCGGAGAAATTGCCAATACCGTTGCGGAAGAAAATGCCGCCCAAACCGGTTGGGGCGTGGGTGCCCGCCTCAGCCCCGGATCCCTCTCAGGCTGGCCGTTGGAAGATCAAAAAAAGTTGTGTGCCCTGCTGCCGCTGCATCGGGCCGGTTTGCAGGTCAACGGCCATGGGGTGATCGTGCCCCTGAAATCCGCCTTGTCGATCGTTGGTATAGGGCCGGAATACGGAAAAAAGCGGGTGCAATCAGTCTGTCACCTGTGTGTCCACCGGCACGAATGCTGGCGGCGGAAAACATAAAGGAAACAAAAATGTCTGTTGACACCGGCCAATCGGCCACCATTCTTGCAAAAGCGGAATCCTTTCCTGACGTCCGCGCCGGTATTGCCCGGCTGGAAGACGTTTTGAACGGTCCCTCTTACAGTGCAAAGATCGAAGGGGCGTGGAACACGAGCCTTTCCAATGATGCCGCCGTAAGCGAATGGTCTGCAAACGCCAGGTCCGTTTTGGTGCTGGGCCTGCATCACCCGGATGACGATCCGCGCCTCGACTGGTGGGAGCTGGGCAACACCTGGGGCAACAAGCGCTTGATGGAGATCTCCGAGACCTTGAAAAGGTGGATTCAGGATGAACTCGACCTCGGTGTCCAGCCGCTTCCCTATCACGTGGAAAAGGGGGGACTGTTTTTGAAGGATGCGGCCGTGTTATCCGGTTTGGGTCAGATCGGCCGCAACAACCTGCTGCTTCATCCCGAGTGGGGGCCGCGGATTCGGCTTCGGTCCTTACTGATCGAGGGGGATCTAATGCTTACTCCTGCCCTGGAGAAACCAAGGCCTTGCGATTCCTGCGATGCGTACTGCTTTTGGGCGTGCCCCCGGGACGCCTTTTCCGGGGGCGTCTACAGCCGCTCACGGTGCCTTGTACAGCTCAATCAGGATCGGGAAGAACAGTTCCCCGAGGGGCAGATCGGTCGGAACGGAGAGCCCAACCTGATTCGTAAATTCTGCCGCGAATGCGAGCTTGCCTGCCCTGTGGGAGCGCTAATCGACGTTGACAAAAAGCGCAGGTGATGCAAACTGACACACTTTCTGTCTGACCGAATAAAAAAAACGATTTTCCGGCAACGGGTTTGCTTACAACCCAACCGATTTGATACCGGAGGAACCGAGAAGGCTTATGAAATTCGATGCCATCCGCATCCATTCCGCACCGGAGGCCCTGGTCGAGGAAATCATCAATCAGATCCGGACCGGGAAGTTGAAACCCGGGACAGTTTTGCCGTCCCAACGCGAACTGGCCAAAATGTTCAAGGTTGGACTCGGTTCGGTTCGAGAGGCCATAAAAATCCTCGATGTCATGGGATATCTGGATGTGATTCGGGGAAAAGGCACCTTTGTCGCCGATGATGCCGTAAACTCGGAAAAGCCGGTGTCGCAGCTCGATAAGGCCCTTGAAGCGGTCTCACTGGCAGAACTGATGAAAGCCCGGGAGGTGGTCGAATGTGCCTGCGCACGACTTGCTGCCAATGCTGCAGATCAGGAAAGCATCGAGCGCCTCAAAGGGCTGACCATGGCAATGGAGGCCTCTTTTCACGATAAGAAGGCCTTTTACGAGCTGGACTTCGACTTTCACGTGGCCGTGGCCGAGGCTACCAACAACAGGGCCCTCTTTGAAATCGTCAAACTGCTGGTCGACCGGGCTCACAATCACATCGGTTTTATGGACGACTCCCTGAGTATGTCGATGCCCCTTAACGTGGAGCGGGCCGTCGGCACTGCCCGCAGCATCGTAAACTTTATTGCCGCCGGAGATGGAGAAAGCGCCGGCGAAGAGATGCACCGGCACTTGAATATCGTTAATTGGGAGCTTGAAAAAGAATTTCTGGGCGACGCTGATAAAATGTGACGCCTTTTCACGCCCTCTATACAGCGCTTTACTGAATTAAAGCCTAAGTGCATGATTTTATAAATTCAGTGACGTATTTTGGTCAATGATTGCTAAACCACAGAGGACACAGAGAGCACAGAGAAAAGTGTAAAATTTATGGCTCTGTGAACTCTGTATTCTCTGTGGTAAATAAATACGTCACCATATTTACGAATGTGTGTACTTAGCTGCATAGCGCACCTGTACCCCGCACCTCTTGCAATGCATTTGCGCCACCGCGCCCATACTAACGATCATCGTTATAGCAGTTGTCATAAATGTGTTCCGTTTAGATAGACCGCAGGCCAGTTGAAAAGCAAACCGGAACAATTATGGAAAAAGTTCGGAGTTCGGAGTTGTGGAGCCTGCCCTGGCGCTTCAGCAAATAGTGGCGGCATTCGTTAAGATAATTTTCAAAAGTCTGGTATTTCGATGCCCGATCTGAAGCCAGTTCTGGGCCAGAGTTATGGAAGCGCTTGCGCGCTGTCAAATATTGGAAACTGGAAACTGGAAATTTGAAATTGGGGAAAGGAACTCTATTTTTTTTAGTTTCTCTGAGCTACGGTCGATCAGATGAATGCCATCGGGATGGTCGGTACAATATCCGGGCTATTTTGATTTTATTATTGACAAATAACGATTCGGCATTTAAGAAGAAATTAACTCCTTGAGTCAATGAGTTAATGAGTTCAGAACTGTTTATATAACTAACTAATAATACATAAATTTTAAGGAAAAAGTCTTGGCTCAATCTCCAGCACATTCAATCCGGTTCGATGCCATTCACGTTCATTCAGCACCGGAGGCCCTGGCGCAGCAAATTGTCGAACGTATTAAAACCGGAGAACTGGCCCCGGGCACCTGTCTGCCTTCCCAGCGGAAACTGGCCGGGCTTTTTCAGGTGGGTCTGGGCTCGGTCCGCGAGGCGGTGAAGATCCTCAATGTCATGGGATACCTCAAAGTGGTGCGCGGAAAGGGGACGTTCATATCCGAGGATGGATCGATCCCGGCTCGCGGGCTGTCATCATTTGACCAGCTGATGCAGGCGGTTTCCCTTTCGGAGCTGATGGCAGCGCGTGAGGTCGTCGAATGCGGTGCCGCCCGGATGGCCGCCGAACAGGCGGACGAAGAAAATGTCCGGCGCCTCAGAGAAGTCATCTCCCGCATGGATGCGGATTGCCAAACCAGTGACGCCTACTACAAGAACGATTTTGCCTTCCACATCGCGGTTGCCGAGGCATCCAACAATCCGGCTATTTTGGAGATCGTAAAGCTGCTGGTGGATAAATCCCACCAACACATCGAGTTTATGAACGAAGCGCTGGGCATATCCATGTCGGCAAATGCCGAAAATTGCGTGAATACGGCCAAAAAAGTCTTTTTTTACATCGAGCGCGGCGATGGACAAAAATCCGGGCAGGCGATGAAGGCGCACTTGAACATCGTCAATTGCGAGTTGGAAAAGGAGTTTCGCGGGCAATAATCACCCGACCCGTAACACGCCCTGAACCAGACGGTGGTCGCTCAGCGTTGGCAAGGACACAGCAACAAGAGGGGGTCGCTATGAATTGGGTGTCCACAATCATCTCGGAAACAATACTGGATCCGTTCAAATATCTTCAACTGCCGGTGGGAACCTGGGTCGAGAACTTCATCGACTGGATGGTGATCAATTTCAGAGAGGTTTTTCAGGCCGTTCGCTGGCCGATCGATCAGACCCTCAGCGCCCTGGAGTCCGGCATCCAGGCGGTTCCTCCGCTGATTATCCTGGTGATCGTATGGCTTGTCGGATGGCAGATTGCAGGCATGCGGACCACCTTTTTCGCCCTGCTGGCCCTGGTGTGCATCGGCGTTATGGGGGCCTGGCAAAGCGCCATGACCACAGTCTCCCTGATTTTCACGGCGGTGATCTTCTGCATTATCATCGGGGTTCCGGTGGGTGTTCTGGCCGCCCGCAACAACCGCTTCGAAGCGATCATCCGTCCCATCCTGGACGCCATGCAGACCACTCCGGCCTTTGTCTATCTGGTCCCCATTGTCATGCTCTTCGGGATCGGCAACGTCCCGGGCGTGGTGGTCACCATCATTTTCGCGCTTGCGCCGCTGATCCGGCTGACCAATCTCGGTCTGCGGCAGGTGCCCCCTTCGGTCGTGGAGGCGGCTGTAGCGTTCGGTGCATCCGAAAAGCAGCTTCTGTTCAAGGTGAAAATCCCTCTGGCCATGCGGACGATCATGGCTGGTCTGAACCAGACCCTGATGATGTCGCTGTCCATGGTGGTGATCGCTTCCATGATTGCCGTGGGTGGTCTCGGGCAGATGGTACTGCGCGGGATCGGCCGGCTGGACATGGGTCTGGCCACGGTGGGTGGCCTGGGGATCGTTTTGCTGGCCATTGCCATCGACCGGCTGACCCAGGCTCTTTCCCGGCCGCCGCGTGAGAAAAAGACCCGGCACTGGTATGAACGCGGGCCGGTCTCTTACGGGGTTGCCGTCTTTCGCAAAAGCAGAGCATAACGGCGTCCGAACCTGAATACGCACCGAGTGACAATCGGTGGGCTGAATGCGGAGTAAATGTTGTCGATAATGCAAACAGTCGACAAAAACCCCTAAAAAAAAGAAAAGGAGGAAGAGATGAAGAGAGAACAGTTTACGTCCATCCTGTACATCTGCCTGTTGGTCGGTATGGTCGCCTTTGGGGGTGTTTACGGTCCGGCGCTGGCCGCCGATCTGCCCGGAAAAGGCGTCAAAGTCCAGCCGGTGGATCAGGGGCTGATCGAGGAGCAGTTCCAGTACGAAGTTTTGATCGCAGGGCTCGAACAGCTGGGTTACCAAGTAAAACCCATACTGCACATGGCCGGCGAGGTGGTGACGTCGCATCTGGCCGTGGGACGCGGGGATGCGGATTTTTACGCCGTGCATTGGGATCCCCTGCATCTTAAATTCTATCAAAAGGCGGGCGGCGGCACCACGATGCTCAAAGTCGGCGAGTTGACTCCCGGCGCCCTGCAGGGTTACCTGGTCGACAAGAAAACGGCGGACAAATACAATATTACCAATCTTGACCAGTTCAAAGACCCCAAGATCGCCAAGCTCTTCGATGCGGATGGAGACGGGAAAGCCGATCTGAGCGGCTGCAATCCCGGATGGGGATGCGAGCGCGTGATCGAGCACCAGCTCACCGAATATGGCCTTCGAGACACGGTGGAGCATAACCAGGGGACTTATTTTGCCCTGATTGCAGATACCATTTCCCGCTACAAGGCCGGCCAGCCCGTTCTTTACTACACATGGACCCCGCTCTGGGTCAGCGGAACCCTTGTCCCCGGAAAAGATGTCGAGTGGCTCAGCGTACCGTACACCAGTCTGCCCGGCGAGCGGCAGGAGGTGGACACCACATTGCCTGACGGCCGCAACTCCGGCTTTGCTGTCAATCTGGTTCGAATCATCGCCAATAAAGAATTTCTGGATGAAAACCCGGCCGCCAGAAAGTTTTTTGAATTGGCCAAGATTCCCATCAACGATGTGAGCGCGGAAAACGGCCAGATTCGGGCCGGTGAAAAAACCGAAGCGGACATCAAGCGGCATGCAAAGGAATGGATCGCCGCGCACCAGCAGGAATTCGACAGCTGGATCGAAGCGGCCCAGAAGGCCGCCCAATAGCCGAAGGCCGCGCTCGAGACGGGGCCGCCATCCGGATAGTGATACGGAGCAAAGGGCATCGAATAGGGCCTTTCGATGCCTCCCCGATTTTGTTCCATTACGACAGCTTAAGGTGCCCCGGCCCCTTGTTTCAGAGGCCGTTTCGGGGAGGCAACCGCAGGGACCGGCGGCCGGTAAAACCGGCGCAACACCGTTCCGGCCCCGGAAGGGCAGCAGGGTAAAAACTATGAAGCCGATTGAATGCAAACACCTTTGGAAAATATACGGGGATCGAGACCGGGAAGCGCTGCAGGCCATCAAAGATAAAGGAATTGACAAAACCGAAGTCCTGCAGCGATTCAACTGTGTGATCGGGGTGGCGGACGCCAGTTTTTCGGTGAACGAAGGCGAAATCTTCTGCGTCATGGGCCTTTCGGGAAGCGGCAAATCAACCCTCGTTCGTCACATCAACCGGCTCATCGAACCGACCGCCGGTGAGGTGTTCGTCGAGGGGGTGGACGTCAATCGGATGTCCCTGCAGGAGCTCAGACGGCTGCGGGCCGAAAAGATCGGGATGGTATTCCAGAACATGGCGCTGCTGCCGCACCGCAACGTTCGGCAAAATGTCGCCTTCGCCCTGGAACTGCGTGAGATCAGCCGACCGAAGCGCAACGAAGTGGCGGAGAAGGCCTTGGAAACCGTTCAACTGTCCGGCTGGGGGGATAAGTATCCGGACGAGCTTTCCGGAGGCATGCAGCAGCGTGTCGGATTGGCGCGCGCCCTGGCCGCCGATCCGGACATCCTCTTGATGGACGAGCCCTTCAGCGCCCTCGATCCCCTTATCCGGCGCCAGCTGCAGCAGCAGTTCCTTGACCTGGCAGCCGTCATGAAAAAGACCACCCTGTTTATCACCCACGATCTGGACGAGGCGATTCGACTCGGTAACCGGATCGCAATTATGAAAGACGGTGTTCTGGTGCAGATCGGAACTCCCGAGGAAATCGTCACCCAGCCCGCCGACGATTATGTCGCGGATTTTGTGGCCGGTATCTCGCGGCTGCACCTGGTCTATGCTCATTCCGTGATGCGTTCCCTTGACTCTTTCAAGGCCAGATACCCGGATGTTAGCCTGGACGAAACGCCGATTGCCGATCCCGATGTGGACCTGGATCAACTCATAGAGATATTCGTGGAGACCGACGAAAGACAGATCCGGATCATGGAAAACAGCGGATGTGTCGGAGTGGTCACCCGCATGGGTCTGTTGAGGGGAATCCAGGGCAAGGAAGACCAGGATGATCTTTAAAGAAAATAGCGGAAAATTCTTTTTCAAGCATTATCAGGGACATCATCACATTGGAGAACAACCTGGTATTCAAACCCACACTTAAGGTGCTCAACGAGCCTCAGATTCGGGAACTTCACGTTGCCACGGCAAAGGTGCTCGAAACATATGGTTCTGGTAAACGAGGTTCTGCCCATGGTCGGCCACTATGCCGGCGGCATCGATGTCAGTGAAGAGGCCCTGGCTTTGGATATTATCGATTCCGTGGGTCCCGGTGGGCATTACCTGATGCTGGAGCACACCAGGCAGCATTTCCGGAAAGCCTGGTATTCTCAATTATTTGACCGCAACGGATTTCATTATTGGTCGGAAAAAGGGGCAAAAGATTTAAGATCGCGCGTCAGAGAGCATACGCTGGCCCTGATGGCCCATCAATCCGCACCGCTTGACGCCGATGTTGTAAAAGAGCTGGATGTCATGAGCGAGCATTGGGCATAAATACACATTTAACTCGATATAAACCATAATAGGGATATTCGAAAATGGGTTCAAAGCTGGACGACAAGATCCGGGAAACCGGCAATAAACTTTACGATATCGCGGGAAAATCCAAGCCGTCGCTGTTCAAAAAAGATTATTGGACCGGCAAGGTCATGGATCTCTCCATGAAGAACGAGGCCTTCAAGCAGGAGATGTTTCGATTCGTGGACGTGTTTCCTTATTTAACCAGGCCCGAATCAGTGGCGCGGCACATCCAGGAGTATTTCTGCCGGCCGGATCAGGATTTTCCCAAAACCATGCGGTGGGGTTTGTCCAGGGTCAAACCCGACTCGATGGCCGCCAGATTGGCGGCCAGGAGCATTGGAAAAAATATCAACACCATGGGCAAACAGTTTATCACGGGCGAAACCATCGATGACGCGGCCAAAGTCATGCTGAAAGGCCGCAAAAAAGACGGAGTCGCATGGACCGTGAAAATCTTGAAGGAGGCGGTGACCTCGACCCGGGAGGAAGAAGCATTCCTGGTCCAACAGATCGAACTGATGGAGCGCTACAGCGAAATCGTCAAAGAGTGGCCGGCCCTGGGAACCGGTGAGCCCGGCGGTCCGGACTGGGGTTTCAGCCCTCAGGTCAATATCTCTTTGATGGCCTCTTGCCTTTATTCCCAGTATCTGCCCAAAAGCTGCGCCATGGATTATGCCATCGACCGCGCCAAGGAACGGCTGCGGCCGATCTACCGCAAGGCCATGGCGTTAAACGCTTACGTGCTGATGGACATGGAGCACCTGCCGGCGCGCAGATTCACCCTGGAATTGTTCAAGAGCATCAACGACGAACCTGAGTTTCGGGACTGGCCCCACAAGGGCATCGCTTATCAGGCCTATATGAAAGATGCGGAACCCTTACTGGCCGAACTTTTGGATTGGGCCAAAAAAGGCGATCACAACTTCGGCATGCGCCTGATCAAGGGCGCTTTCTGGGATGAAGAGGTGGTCCTGGCCAACCTCTACAATTATCCGGTGCCGGTGTTTACAAACAAGCACGAAACCGATGCAAGCTTCGAGCGCTGTGCGCGCATGGTGTTGGAAAATCATCGGCATATTCAACTCAAATGCGGTTCCCATAACATCCGCAGCGTGGCCTATGTGATCGGATGCGCCGCAGAACTCGGCGTGCCCGAAGACCGACTGGAGTTTCAGATGCTTCACGGCATGGCCGAGAACTTGCGCGAGGCCTGGAAGAAGCACAACCTGCGGCTCCGGCTCTACTCGCCGGTGGGGGAAATTGTGCCCGGAATGGCATACCTGGTACGCCGTCTGCTGGAAAACACCTCCAGCGAATCGTTCTTGCGGCAGAGCTTTGTCGATGGCACGGCCAGAGAAGAGATGCTGAGAGACCCGGCCATCGTTGCACAAGAGAGCCCGGCGCCTGAGAAAGATTACAAAATTGAATCGGAATACGGTGAAAAGGGGCCTTTTTCCAACGAGCCGCCCGTCGAATGGGATGTTCCCACCCATGCTGCTTTTGCCGCCGCGCTTGAAAATACAAAGAAGTCTTTTCCCCGGCAGGTACTCCCGGTTGTTAACGGAGCCCCGACAGCGGGTGAAAAGAAAGCCCTTTCCACCGATCCCAACCAGCCCGAACGGGTTGTGGCCGAAGTTGCCTGCGCGGACCCCGGCACAATTGAAAAAGCGGTCAGCGCAGCTAAAGCCGCTTTTGTGGCCTGGTCTGTCACGGCTGCCGAAAAGCGCGCCGGCTATCTTTTCAAAGCGGCCCAGCAGGTGCGCGCGAGGCACCACGACCTGGCCGCTCTGCTCGTGTATGAAGCAGGCAAAAACTGGAACGAAGCCCAGGCCGATATTTGCGAAGCCATTGATTTTCTGGAATTTTACGGCCGCGAAATGGTTCGTCTGGACAAACCGCGCGTGGCCTCCGAACTGCCGGGGGAATCGAGCCGCCTCGGATTTATTCCGCGCGGCATCGGCGCCGTTATTGCACCATGGAACTTTGCCCTGCCCATTTCCATCGGCATGGTTTCGGCAGCCATTGTCACCGGCAACACCGTCGTCTACAAACCGGCGTCACAAACGCCGGCTGTCGGGCAGGCGGTCTACGATATTTTCGACAGTGTGAACCTGCCCGAAGGCGTGCTGAATTTTATACCCGGACCGGGCGCGGAAATCGGAGACTTCCTGGTGACCCACAAAGACATCGCTTTCACCGTATTCACCGGAAGCAAGGAAGTCGGCCTGGGCATCATCGAAAAATCGGCACATGCGCCTGCAGGTGCTCAGCATGTGAAAAACGTCATCGCCGAGATGGGTGGCAAAAACGCCATCATCGTGGACAGCGACGCCGATCTGGATGCTGCCGTCGGGCCGATCATCCAGTCGGCATTCGGCTACATGGGCCAGAAGTGCTCTGCCGCCTCGCGACTGATCGTTTTGGAGGAAAACTACGACAAGTTCGTTGACAAGTTTAAAAATGCGGTAGAAACACTGTTGTTTGGTCCTGCCGAGGACCCGCGCAGCGATGTGGGGGCCGTGATCGACGCCGGCGCCCGGCAGAAAATCGAGCAGTACATCGAAATCGGCCTGGCCGATGGCAAGCTGTTGACCCGGGGCGGGGAGGGTGAAGGACCCGGGCACTTTGTCCCGCCCGCCGTGTTTATCGATATTTCCCCCGCAAGTCGTCTGGCCCAGGAGGAAATTTTCGGCCCCGTGGTGTGCATATTGAAGGTGAATGATTTCGAGCAAGCCCTGCAAGTCGCCAACGGTACGCCATACGCCCTGACGGGCGGCCTGTTCTCCCGGAGTCCGGCTAACATCGAGCGCGCCTGTCGGGAATTTATGGTAGGCAGCCTCTACATTAACCGGGGAACCACCGGTGCCATGATGAAACGTCACCCGTTCGGCGGCTTCAAAATGTCCGGCGTGGGGTCCAAGGCCATGGGGCAGGATTATCTGCCGCAGTTCATGTTTACCCGCACGATCGTGGAAAATACGTTTAGAAGCGGTTTTGCGCCCATGCAGGATGAAGGTTAACTATTCAATGTATCAGAGTTACATACGCGAAGCGAATTTAGTATCGGCAAAGTATTCACCGCAGAGAACGCAGAGTGGTGTCAATATTTTTTATTCGCCGCTGTGAGACGCAGCACAGGACGACGGGACAAGCTGGCGCGGCACGTTGTCACAAATTAAATGAACCAGATTATATCATATTCATAATCAATTCAGTCGGTTTCAGCCGACTTAGCGAACCATCATTTTGCATAACGTATTCTGTTTGATAACTTTTCCGCCTCGCAAGTGAAACTCAGTGGACAATGGGGCAAGGATAAAAGGTGACGTCATGGAAACCGAGATAAGAGAAATGGAAAACGCCGCTACGGAAAAAGACCGCATGCGGCGTATTGAAAAAGCGAAAAAAAGAGTGTTGCAAACAAGGCCCGCGATGGACCTTGAAAATGCGGGTATCCTGACCCGCAGTTTTATGAAAACCGAGGGCGAGCCGCTGGTTATCCGAAAAGCAAAAGCTTTCGCAGAGCAATGCCGAAAAAAAACCGTGACCATCTGGGAGGACGAACTTATCGTGGGATGTTCGGGGAAAAAAATCCGCGGTGGGCTCCTTTCGGCCGATGTCTGCTGGTCCATACTGGACAACGAGCTGGACACCATATCCACCCGCCCGTACGACCCTTTCCAGGTGAGCGGGGAAGATCGAAAGACTTTTCTCGAAGTCATCAAGCCTTTCTGGCGCGGGAGATCCAACTATGAAAAATTCCTGAAGCGAACCCCGCCGGAAACCGTGCTGTTGAAGGAAACCGGGATTGTCTACATCGACCGCAAGGCCGTGCGTGGTCCGGGGGAACTAACGGCCGGCTATGACTGGATCCTGCGCGATGGTCTGATCGGGATCAAACAGACCCTGCATGAACGCCGATCGCGGCTGGATGCCACCGACCCCGATGACCACCGCAAAATCCAGTACATCGAGGCGCTGGAGATTGTGACCGACGGCATTATGGACCTGGCCGGTCGGTATGCCTTCGAAGCGAAGCGGCTGGCCCTGGTGGAGAGAGATCCCCGCCGAAAGGCGGAACTGGGAACGATCGCCGCAATCTGCGATCGGGTTCCGACGCACCCGGCCCGGACTTTTCACGAGGCGCTGCAGGCCGTGTATCTCTATCACATATGCCTGATTATGGAACAAAATGCCGCCTCCTACAACCCGGGTCGCATGGATCAATATCTCTACCCGTACTTTCGAAACGACATCGAGGCCGGCACCCTGACCATCGAGCAGGCCCAGGAGCTGCTCGACTGCCTGTGGGTGAAATTTTCCGAGCCGTGCCTGTTCCAGGACGGCAAAACGGCCGAGGTTGCCGCCGGCTACAACATGTTTCAGAACGCCTGCTGCGGCGGCATCACCGAAACCGGGGAAGACGCGGTCAATCCGCTTTCCTACATGATGCTCCAGGCTACCATGGACGTGCAGCTCTACCAGCCGTCGCTGTCGGTTCGCTACAACCCCGGCAAGAACCCGAATCGTTTCCTGAAAAAAATCGTTGAATGCATCGCCCTGGGGACCGGATTTCCCGCCTTTCACAACGACGATGTGGGCATCAAGATGCTCCTGAACAAAGGGGCCACCCTCAAGGAGGCCAACAACTGGAACCCGTGCGGCTGCGTGGAAACCAACCTCATGGGAAAATCCAAGGAGTACACGGCCTTTGCCGATATCAACCTGGCCGGAATCATCGAACTGACCCTTTGCAACGGTGAACACCGCAACAGCGCCCGGCGTGTTGCCCCGTCCACAGGCGATCCGCGAACTTTCGAAACCTTCGCGGACTTCAAGGAGGCGGTCAAAACCCAACTGCGCTTCGTCATTAAAAAGATCGTGGAAGCCAACCACGTCCTGGACGAGGTGTCCGACGAGCGGCCGGTGCCCGTGGATTCGCTGACCTTTGCGGACTGCATCGAAAACGGCCGCGATTTATCATGGGGCGGGGCCAAGTACAACTCCGGAAACGGTGTGATCCTGGATTGCGTGGCCGACTTCATCAACAGCCTCAGTGCCGTCAACCACCTGATTTACGAAACGCGACAACTGACCTGGGACGATCTGCTGGCCGCCCTGGAAAACGATTTTGAGGGACGCGAGGATGTCCGGCAGCTATGCCTGGCCGCCCCGAAATTTGGCAATGACGATCCCCGGGCGGACGATCTGGCAGCCGAGATGCTGTGGTTTGCCGCCGAGGAGATTCATGGCTACCGGTCAAAACACGGGCGGATGAACTGCGGCATGCTGCCGGTAACGGCCCATGTGGCGATGGGCAAAACTGTCGGCGCCCTGCCGTCCGGCCGGAGTGCCTGGACCACCCTGACCGACGGGATATCCCCCACCGGCGGCACGGATATTGACGGCCCCACGGCCGTGCTGCGTTCCGTATCCCGGATTCCGCACGCCATGTACACATCGGGGACGCTGCTCAACATGAAGCTGGATCCTGAAGTGTTCCACGACGACCGGGGGGTCCGGAACATGATGGCTTTTCTCAAGGCGCTCTGTGACCTGGGAATCTATCACGTCCAGTTCAATGTCCAGTCTGCCGAGACCCTGCGGGCGGCCCAGGATAACCCCGAGGACTATCGCCATCTGCTGGTAAGGGTAGCTGGCTACACCGCCTATTTTGTCGAGCTGGGCCGGGACGTCCAGAACGAGATCATCGGCCGTACCGTCCAGTTCCGGGAACGACAGGCATAGGAAAGGGCGGACGTTCATTGGATTCAGCATACAGGACACAGATGTCGCAAGAATCCTTTCCGGCCGCACTCACCCCCCATGCTCGATTGCAGGGTTCGGTGGCCCGGATCGAAAGGCTGGCGGTTCACGACGGGCCTGGCATCCGGACGGTGGTTTTTCTGAAAGGGTGCCCCCTGCGCTGCAGCTGGTGCTCTTCTCCGGAAACCCAGCGGCACCAGCCCGAGCTGCTTTTCGACAGCCGCCGCTGCACCCGGTGCGGTGCCTGCCTGTCAGCCTGCCCGGTCGAAGCCGTCTCCACAACAAAGGACGGTGCGACCCACACTGACCGTTCCATTTGTGAAGACTGCGGTCACTGCACCCGGGTCTGCGTGTCCGGGGCCCGCCGCATCGTGGGCCAGACGTTTACGGTGGCCGACATTCTGCACGAAATCGAAAAGGATGAGGTTTTTTACTACCGTTCCGGCGGCGGCGTCACCATCAGTGGCGGCGAGCCGATGGCCCAGCCCGCATTTACCGGCGCAATTCTAAAGGCCTGCGCTGAACGGGGGATTCACACGGCCCTGGAAATCAGCGGGTACGTCCCCTGGGGGCAGCTGATCCTGCTGATCGATTTTCTGGATTTGATTTACGTGGACGTCAAACACATGCACGACGCTGTTCACCGCCGGGTTACCGGGGTCGGCAATCGCATGATCCTGGAAAACATCCGCAATTTGTCGCAACGACGCCCGAGGCCTGTGGTGATTCTCCGGGTTCCGGTGATACCCGGCATTAACGACTCCGAGCAAAACCTGGAACAAACCGCAGGGTTCGTTCAAAAACTTCAAAATATCGAAAGGGTGGAACTGCTCCCATTTCATCGCTACGGCCTTCACAGCTACGCGGCAACGGGTCGGGTCTGCGGATCTGCGGCCATCCAGGCGCCTTCGGACGAACGGATGCGGCAGTTGGCGAACATCTTCGGCTCGCGGGGGATCACGGTTCAGATCGGGGGTTGATTTCGGTTTCAGCGCCCATTCGCTTCAGGCTTTGCTCTGCGGTGAATGGTTTTAGGCGGTTAAAAACTCCGGTATTTAGAAGTGGACAGGCATCAGATGTTGAATCAAAAAGGAATCAAACCATGACAGATCGACTGACAGGACAGGTGGCAGTAGTGACCGGCGCCTCCCGGGGGATCGGCAAGGCGATTGCCGAAACGTTTCGGTCCGAGGGGGCGCGGGTCATCGCAGCCGACATCGCTGCAGGGGACTGGCCGCCACCTGACGGTGTCACAGGTCCCGGTGTCGAGTACCGCCGAATGGACGTCACCTCTGCTGATGATGTCCGGCGCTGCATGGCATCGGTATTTGATAGCCACGGCCGTTTGACTGTTCTGGTCAACAATGCCGGCATCACCTTCGACCGTGGTCTGGAAGAGATGACCGAAGCCGAATGGGACCGGATGATGGCCGTCAACCTGAAAGGCGTTTTTCTGTGCGCCAAGTTTGCCGTGGGATTCATGCGCCGCAGCGGTGGCGGGAGCATCGTCAACATCGGTTCCCTGGAGGGCCTGGCCTGCAATCCGCTGCACACGGCTTACGCCGCTTCCAAAGGAGGGGTTCACGCGCTCACCCGGGCCATCGCCGTGGATCACGGCCGGGAAGGAATCCGCTGCAACGCGATCTGTCCGGGATGGATCAACACGGAATTCAACGACGCCTATTTTGATGACCTGAAAGAACGGGAGGCCGGCATCGCGGCCATCACCGCCCTGCACCCCGCCGGTCGGCTGGGGACCGCGGAAGATGTCGCCCATACGGCGGTGTGGCTGGCCGACCCCGCCTCGGGATTTGTCACCGGCCAGGAAATCGTTGTCGACGGCGGCAGGCTGTGCCGTCCTTCGCTTCCCGATTTTGATGCCATGGAGAAAAAAAATGCGCTTTGATATGCAGGTGGTCTTGATCACCGGGGGATCTTCGGGTATCGGCGCCGTTGCTGCACAGGCCTTTGCCGCCGAGGGCGCCAGGGTCGTTATCACCGGCCGCGATGCCCAGCGGACCCGCAGCATGGTGGAACAACACGCACTGGCGCACTGCGGTCTGGGGGACATCACCGATCCGCTCTATTGCAGCCATTTTGTCGGAGAGGTCCTGGACCGTTTCGGGCGTATCGACGTGCTGGTGAACAACGCCGGGATGATCGTTCGGGCGGATACCATCGATACCACAGACCAACAGTGGTTCGACATCGTGGCTCTCAACCTTAACGCCGTTTTTTTCATGAGCCGGGAAGCCCTGCGGCACATGCGGCGCCAACAGTCCGGTGCCATCGTCAACCTGTCCTCAACCTGCGGACTGGTAGGCTGCAAGGGGTTGATCGCCTACTGTACCACCAAGGGGGCCTTGATCCAGATGACCCAATCCATGGCACTGGACTGCGCCACGGACGGCATTCGGGTTAACGCTGTTTGCCCGGGAGCCACGGACACGCCCATGCTGTTTTCGGCCCACCGCAGCCGACCCACCCGCAGTGAAATGGAACGGGTCCAGGCGGAGACCGTCCCAATGCAGCGGATGGCAGAACCCGGTGAAGTTGTCAGTGCCATCCTTTACCTGGCCTCCGCGGAGGCCGGCTACATCACCGGGACGCACCTGTCCGTGGACGGGGGATATACGGCGCAGTGAATAAGGCCACCGCGCAAGAAAGGACAAGCATCACCATGCAGTATCTTGAATTGCTTTCAAAGAACCAGGTGGAACGGATTCACGCGGCGTCTCTGGAAATCATGGCTGGTGTGGGATTGGATTTCCGGCATCCGGTCGCGTTGGAAGTGCTGGCCAAAGGCGGCGCCAGGGTGGACGGCCACCGGGTGTATTTCCCCCAATCACTGGTCGAGACCCAGCGGGTCAAACCGCCGCAGCGGTTTACGCTGCACGCCCGCAATCCTGCAAACAACATAGAGTTTGGCGGACAGCGCAGCCTTTATGTTCCGGCCAATTGCCCGGCATTTATCACCGAAGTCGACGGCGGCCGGCGCTACGGAACGATGGCGGACTACGAAAACTTCGTCAAACTGACCCAGTCCAGCCCGAACCTGGACATGTGCAGCAACATGCCGGTGGAGCCCACCGATGTCGCTCCCGAACTGCGCGTTGCGCAGACGACCTACGCCTGTTTACGTTACTCGGACAAGTGTTTCATGGGAAGTTGCCTGGGAGAAGAGGGCGCCGAGCAGACCCTGAGGATGCTTTCCATCGCTTTCGGAGACACCGCCGATACGATTCCCGAACCTCGCGTGATCAGTATTCCCTGCACCCTGACCCCGCTGGCCTACGACCAGCGGATGCTGGGAGCGATGATCGTTTACGCGCGGGCCGGTCAACCCCAGATCATCAACTCGCTGGCCAGTGCCGGGGCGACCGCACCGGTTACCGTGGCCGGGATGCTGGCGGTTCAGAATGCGGAAATTTTGGCCGGCATCGTTTTGACCCAGCTGATTAGCGAAGGGACCCCTGTCGTCTACGGCAGCGGATCTTCCTGTGCGGACATGCGCAGCGGAATGCTCGCGGTGGGCGCCCCCGAAATGGCCGTCAACAACGCAATGACCGCCCAGATGGCGCGCTTTTACAGGATTCCCAGCCGCGGGGCCGGAACCCTCACCGATGCCAAGTGCGTCGACGTCCAGGCCGGGTGCGAGTCCATGATGAACCTGGTCGCGGCCCGCAACGCCGGCGTCCATTTTATCCTGCATGCGGCTGGATCCCTGGAGACGATCAACAGCATATCCTACGAAAAATTTCTGATCGACGACGAGTTGGTCGGGATGGTCAGACGGATTCACCAGGATGTTGCGGTCGACGATGAGACCCTGGCTCTGGACGTGATCCGCGATGCCGGGCCGTGCGGTCAGTTTCTGGACAAGTCGCACACCTTCAAGCACTTCCGCAGCGAGCTCTTTCAACCCCGACTCGCTGACCGGAACAGTTACGACGGCTGGATGGAAAAAGGGGCGGTGTCCGTCGAGCAGGCAGCTCAAGGCCAGTGCCGCCTTGTCCTGCAGAACTACCAGCGCCCGGATTTTCCCGAAAACATCGATGGCGATCTACGGCAATGGATGGACACCCTGTCCGCCGATGGCCCAAGCCGAAATGCAACTATCCACCCGGCGGCTTGAAAGGAGAATAACGAAGTGGAATTGAGAGCAAAGCATGAAAACTGTTCCGGCTGCTGCACCTGCCGGCTGGCCTGCGCCCTGGAAAATCACCGCGAAGTCAACCCCGGCCTGGCCGTGTTGCGCATCGAAGGACGGTTTCCCGCCCCGGGCGATTACCGCATACACCTGTGCGATCAGTGCGGCGCCTGCGCGGAGGTTTGCCCGGTCGAGGCGATCAGCGCGGATGAGAAGGGCGTCTACCGGATCGATGAGGATCTTTGCACGAGCTGCATGGACTGCGCGGACGCCTGCCCGTATGATGTGATCGTCGAAAACAAACGCACGGCCATGCCCGTCAAATGCACCCTGTGCGGGGCCTGTGTCGAGGTCTGTCCCCGGGAAGCCATTGAAACGATGTAAGTAAATATCCAGGAGAACAAAATGACCCTGTACGGATATGCCGGTACGATTTTACGCATCGATCTGAACCGGATGCAAATCAAAAAAGACCCCCTGCCAGCCGATATGGCCGAAAAATACATCGGCGGGAGGGGATTTGTGGCCAGGATGCTTTTTGACGAGATTGCGCCGGGCATCGATGCCGACAGTGAGGACAATATGTTCGTTGCCGCGGTCGGACCGCTTAGCGGTCATTTTCTGCCGGCCAGCGGAAAAATCCATTTCGGCGCCAAATCTCCCGCCACCGGCGGGTACGCCGACAGCAACATGGGCGGACATTTCGGCCCGGCGATGAAATACGCCGGCTACGATGTCCTGGTGCTGACGGGTAAGGCCGCCCAGCCCAGCTACCTGTTTATCGAGGATGAGCGCGTGGAAGTTCGCCCGGCCCAAAAATACTGGGGACAGGGATCGCTGACATGCGAGCGCATGCTAAAAGACGATCTCGGCGAAGCGTTCCAGATACTCACCATCGGGCCGGCCGGTGAGCGTAAGGTTCGATTTGCCTGCATCTCGCACGACTTCGGTCGGCAGGCGGGCCGTACCGGCATCGGCCTGGTCCTGGGTGCCAAAAATATAAAAGCGATCGCAGTCCGGGGGACCGGGAGCCTGTCGGTTTTCGACCTCGACGGCGCTTATGCCAAGGGCAAAGAGGCCTACAAAAAAGTCCGGGAAAAACCGGGCTTCAAGGGCTGGACCCCCGAGGGGACCGCCGGATTGACCAACTGGACGAACGAAGTCGGCGTGTTTCCCACCCGCAATTTTCAGACATCCTTTGCCGAGCATTACAGGGATATCAACGGCAAAGCTGTCCTGGAGCGACTGAAGATCACGGACAAGGGCTGCTATCTGTGCCCCACGCCGTGCGGCAAATACGGCCATACCCGGACAACCCTGGGACAGGCCCACGTCGAAGGGCCCGAGTTTGAGACCATCGCCCTTTTCGGAGGCAATTGCGTGCTCAAGACCATCGAGGATGTGGCCTATGCCAACTGGGTCTGCGATGAGCTGGGTATCGACACCATATCGGCGGGGGTCGTGGCGGGATGGGCCATCGAATGCTATGAGCGCGGGATTTTGACCGAGGCGCAGATCGGACGAAAGATACAATTTTCGGACCTGGAATCGGTGGTGTATCTTCTGGAGAAAATGGCCCTGCGCGACGGTATCGGGGATCTTCTGGCCGAAGGCGTCAAGCGCGCCTCGCAAAAGATCGGCCAGGGCTCGGCCGATTTCGCCGTTCACGTCAAAGGACTGGAATGGACCGGGTATGAATGCCGCAACGCCCCATCCATGATGCTGGCCTATCTTACCTCCGACATCGGCGCCCACCATGGAAGAGCGTGGGTGCTCGGACACGACATCGCCGGTTCTTTCACCAGCGTGCATGACCTGATCGTCGCCGGCGGCGACAGGCAAAAACAGCCCAAGGGGCTTGTCACGGAAAAGTGCGCCGAATACGTCATCCACTCCCAGCATGAACGGCCCATATTCGATGCGCTGGGAACCTGCCGCCTTCAGCTCATGGAGCTGGGATTTGAAGGGGAACACTATTCCGAACTCTACTACTTCATCACGGGGAGAAAGCTGAGCTGGGAAGATCTGCTGGCGGTGTCCGAGCGCATCTGGCACCTGACCCGGGCCTTCAACGTCCGGGAAATCGAAGGCTTCGGCCGCCGCTGGGACCACCCCCCGAAAAGACTCAGCCAGGACCCCATAAAGAGCGGACCGAGCCAGGGGCATTGCATGCCCATGGAAGATATCGAATTTCTCCTCGACACTTACTACAAGGCCAGAGGCTGGGACGAAAACGGCATCCCCACGCGCGAAACCCTGGAAAGAGTTGGACTGGAAGATGTCGCCGATGCCATGCAACTTTAGTTTTGGTTGCACCGCCCATTCGCTTCAGGCTTCGCTCTCCGAGCTTACGTCTTCGCTGAAGCTACGCCGCACAAGACGACGGGACAGGCCGCTCACTAGAGGTGCAGAGGACGCAGAAAAAAACTTTCTATAGTTGATGAGGTTAAGCGATGCGAATCAAAGAAATCCATGTCTACCGGCACGACCTGCCGGTGGTGGGCGGCAGCTACAACATGGCCAGCACCTCGGTGTCCTCACTGGACACGACCCTGGTTGAAATCGTGACCGAAACCGGCCTGGTGGGATACGGGGAAAGCTGCCCCGTGGGACCGGTCTACCAGCCGATGCACGCGCTGGGGGTGCGCAGCGCCCTGGAGCAGATGGGACCGCACCTGATCGGCACCGACGCCCTGCACATCGGATGCGTTCACGATGCCATGGAGGCGGCGCTCAACGGGTACCGCTACGCGAAAGCCGCCGTGGATATCGCCCTGTGGGATATTGCCGGCAAGGCCTACGGTGCGCGGGTGTGTGACCTGCTCGGGGGTCCCCGGCAGGAAACGGTTGCTTCATACTATGCGCTGGGCGTCATGGCGCCCGGGGAGGCCGCGGCCATGGCGCGCGATCGCCAGGCGCAGGGATTCCGGCGTCTGCAGATCAAGGTGGGGGGCCGGGAGCTGGAAGAAGATATTGCGGCCATCCGTAAGGTCTGCGAGGTGCTGCAGCCCGGGGTTCGGCTGGCCGTGGATGCCAATCGCGGCTGGACGACGCGCGAAGCACTGCACGTTTCGCTGTGTTGCCGTGACCTGGCCTTTGTCATGGAGCAACCCTGTGCCACCTACGAAGAGACGGCCGCCTTGCGCCGCCGATTGGCCCACCCGATTTATCTGGACGAGTCCACCGAAGGCCTGGAGGTGATCCTGCGGGCCGTCGGCGACCGTGTCTGCGACGGCTTCGGCCTGAAAGTGACCCGATTGGGGGGGCTTTCCGCCATGCGCACGGTCCGGGATGTATGCCGGGCGGCCAACCTGCCCATGACCTGTGACGATTCCTGGGGCGGAGACATCATTGCTGCCGCCTGCGTGCACATCGGCGCCACGGTTCATCCGGATTTACTTGAGGGTGTCTGGATCGCCGCCCCCTATATCGATGGACACTACGACCCGGTCAACGGCATCCGGATCGAGAATGGCGGCATTTGTGTACCCGAAGGCCCCGGTCTGGGCGTGGTTCCGGACCCGTCTGTTTGGGGCCCCCCGGTGCTGTCCTTCGGCTAACGGGATCACCGCCGATCTTTCTAATTTATGTTTGATAAACCCATAAAAAGTCTGAAATAGCTTCCAAACGTCATTCCGGCGGGGCCTGTGCCGGCCCAATCCAGGAACGGCATCACAAAATCGGACGATTATGAATTTATCATTTACAAATTCTTTACTATCGCCCAATTGATGGGCGCGGGAGGATGTCATGCAACCATTTCCTGAAACTATGGCAGCCGTAGTTCTCACGGGGCACGGCGGGTTCGACAGGCTGGAATACCGGACCGACGTGCCGGTGCCCCGGCCGAAAAGCGGCGAGGTGTTGATCCGCGTGGGTGCTGCCGGGGTGAACAACACGGATATTAACACGCGTATCGGATGGTATTCCAAGACAATTACAGGGGAAACCAACCTGGGCGGATCGCAAGGCTTCGACAGCGTGAACGACGATGACGCGAGCTGGTCCGGAACTGCGCTGTCCTTTCCCCGCATCCAAGGCGCCGACTGCTGCGGCAGAATCGTTGCGGCAGGGGAGGGGGTCGACCGCACTCGCATCGGGGAACGGGTGATCGTACGCAACATGCTGCGCAGCTACCTCGACTACCGGCCCTACGCGTGCTGGACCCTGGGTTCCGAGTGCGATGGTGCTTTCGCACAGTATGTTGTCGCACCTGCCGCAGAAACTCACCGGGTGGACTGTGATTGGACGGATGCGGAACTGGCCTCCATTCCCTGCGCCTATTCGACCGCGGAGAATATGCTGCACCGGGCCGGGCTTTCCGCCGGTGAGCGCATGCTGGTCACCGGTGCATCGGGCGGTGTCGGGTCCGCCGCGGTCCAACTGGCCAAACGTCGGAGAGCCGAGGTGTTTGCCGTTGCCGGGGCTGCCAAGGCCGCGGCTGTTGCCGCCCTGGGCGCGGATCGGGTGATCCCGCGCGGCAAAAATCTCGGGGCAGCCATCGAGGCCGGTTCGCTGGACCTGGTGGTCGATCTGGTGGCCGGCCCGCAGTGGCCGGACCTGCTGGACACGTTGCGGCGTGGCGGAAGGTACGCGGTGGCGGGCGCCATTGCGGGTCCGCTGGTGGAACTGGATGTTCGAACCCTGTACCTCAAGGACCTGACCTTATTCGGCTGCACCTTCCAGGAGGACATCGTGTTCGAAAACCTGGTCGGTTACATCGAAAACAGCGAGATCCGCCCGGTGGTGGCCGGTGTCTATCCGCTGGATCGCATCGCCGAAGCGCAGCGGGCGTTTCTGGAAAAGGCCTTTGTCGGAAAGCTGGTGCTGCAGCCGCCGGGAGACAGATAGCATGAAAATCGTCCGAATAGACGTGTTTCAGGTGGATCTTCCTTACGCCTACGGCATCTATCGACTGTCCGGCGGCCGGGAATACAGCGGCTTCGACGCGACGGTGGTGCGCATTACCGCCGACAACGGGCTGGAGGGGTGGGGGGAGAGCACGCCTTTCGGATCGACCTACATCGCGGCGCATGCCCGCGGGGTGCGGGCCGGTATTGCGGAAATGGCCTCGCACCTGATCGGCCTGGATCCGCGCAGGGTCGATCGGATCAACGACGCCATGGATTCCGTGCTGGCCGGTCACCTGCACGCCAAGGCGCCCATCGATGTCGCCTGCTGGGACCTGTTCGGCAAATCGGTCGGTCTTCCGGTGTGCGAACTGCTGGGAGGGCGGACGGACCTGCGGCTCCCCGTGATTTCCTCGATCCACAGCGCAGAACCGGAGGATATGCGCAGGCGCGTCGCCGAACACCGCGAAAAGGGCTACCGGGGACACTCGGTGAAGATCGGCGGCGATCCGGTGGCCAACGCTGCCCGGATCGAGGCCGCTCTGGCCGACCGGTGTCCGGGCGAATTTTTCATCGTGGACGCCAACGGCGGGATGAGCGTGGAGGCCGCCCTGCGCATGCTGCGGCTGCTGCCGCCCGGGCTGGACTTTGTGCTGGAGGCGCCATGTGCTACCTGGCGAGAGTGTATTTCTTTACGGCGTAGATGCGACGTTCCGATTTTCTGGGACGAGCTGGCGACAGGCGAGGCGGAACTGGTACGGATCATCGCCGAAGACGCCGCCGACGGGATCGGGCTCAAGGTCACCAAGAGCGGGGGCCTGACCCGGGCCAGAAGACAACGCGACATGTGCATCGCCGCCGGGTACACACTCAGTGTTCAGGACACCACCGGATCCGATATCGCCTTTGCGGCCATCGTGCATCTGGCCCAGACGGTCCCTGCGAAGCTGCTGCGTTGCGCCCTGGACTGCCGGGGCATGACTGCAAAGAAAACCGCGACCGGGAATTATACTGTCACCGATGGGGTGGTGACGGCGCCACACGAGCCGGGTCTTGGCATCACACCCCTTCCGGAGCTGTTCGACTGCCCGGTTGCGAAGTATGGGCCTTGAGTCCCGCTCTCTTTTTGCGGTGCTCAGTAATTTTTTTATGCATTTTGAGGAGGGCCAAAAAGTTTCAACAGCAATAATAGAGCGTTTGTCAGAAAAACGTTCCGATATAGGTAGTTTTTTGAGTTTTGTGTGGATTGTCGATAACGTCTAATTATCTATACGCTCTAAAATTTCTTAATCATAATTTCAAATTTCCAGTTTCAAGTTTCCAATATTTGACAGCGCGCAAGCGCTTCCACAACCCTGGCCCAGAACTGGCTACATATCGGACATCGAAATGTCAGGTTTTTAAAAATAATCTTTACAAATGCCACTATTTTTCGCTGAAGCGCCAGGGCAGGCTCCGCACTCCGAACCCTGGCCCAGAACTGGGTACAGATCGGATCTCGAATTATCTGAGCCATGAAAATGATCTTGACATAACTACCCCGTTTTTCGCCTGAGCACCAGGGCGGGCTCCGCACTCCGAACTTTTTC
>Ga0126335_1000186_pt1 | contig 29440 bp, 22 predicted proteins | sample OlaspJWI45metaG_FD_108409 | JGI IMG/M metagenome (GOLD analysis project Ga0126335, IMG submission 108409) | Marine gutless worms symbiont microbial communities from Oahu, Hawaii - Olavius sp. 1 OAHU.JWI-45 metaG | ecosystem: Host-associated > Annelida > Digestive system > Unclassified | place... | reverse complement strand
TGTCACGAACACCACACCAAGTGCACAAATGAGCCAAACGATCATCCTGTCACGAACACCACACCAAGTGCACAAATCAGCCAACCGATAGTAGGCTGGGTCGGATTTCGAATTGAACACGATTATTACCGGTACATCGTTCCATATGATTTGAAAGTAGGACAAAACGTGCTAAAATTTCGGGGCTAGCGTAATTTACTTGACACAGAATGAGAATCTGACCTCAATGTTTGTCTCGAACTTTTAACTAATCGACGCATACTACATGTAGAATGATACTTCTCTTGAGTCATGGCTAATAGCAACACATATAGCCTCTAACTGCTGTTCATAACAATTATGTAGTTAATTCAGCAGTTCGTTCAACGTCATGTGTTTTAGCTTACCTGGCTACATCCTACCTTGGCTGATCATACAGGTTGTTCAAACCGTGTCTGTCTGTTAACAAGGGTGTCGGAAATCGTAACAGGCCAGTGATAAACTCAAATCACAAATTCATAATCACAAATTCACAACTTGGTCACCCTGATCTTCTTAAGCCAGCTGAGCGTCACTGTCCATGGGCGGCAATTGCTAACTTTATTCACCTTTGCCGTAGAGGACGGGTGAATGCCGATCAGGTGCGTTGAAAGTTTGTCCGGCGTTGATGTGTACTAATGATAGCAGCACAACTATGATGCATAGCTTTGACGTCATTGCAGCTGTTGCTGCTGCCGTAAACGACAACGTTCGTTGACCCACCGACGCTACCATCAGCTGTAGCTGAAGTTACCGTATGTGCTCTGTATAAGACCCAAAACACATCGTCAGTTCAACATTTGGTCAATGTAACGATATCAAGACAACTTCCTGTAGATTTTCGTTGAGGTTCGCAAGCGAAATGGCCAGTACACCTACTTGCATTGTTCACAAAATAATAACACTTCACTCGGTGGCTCAATGCTTAGCATCGCGGCTTGCAGGCCGAGAGGTCGTAAGATCAATGCTCAGCCCTTGCAGCGTTCCAGTTGTCCAGTGAGGTGTGACGGTTTGAACAGCTAACAACTGTGATAGCTGTCACGTAGCGGTAATGGGCAGGCTGTTTACTCACCACGGTGGTGCCTAGACCAACTCAACCTTCCATCTCTACGGGGTCGGTAAGTGAGGACCAGCTTCGGCTTGGAAGGCAAAGGCAGGTATGGTTCATTCCATTCGTGGATAAACGCGTAGGTATGCAGGTAAAACTATGAAATTTCTTGACAACTCGTGCCATACCTGAGTGCTTCTCCAGTAAAATTTCTTTATTAAAGGGCGCTATATCAAGTATATGACCTTTACCTTTTTTTACCTTTACTTGGCCACTTGTAGACTTGTTTTTGTCAAAAGTAGCCCAGTTATTAATGAAACGTTTCGTTTCAATTGGACCTATTTTTTTTTTAGTTAAACTATTTTAGGTTCACGTAGGTTAGCCGATGACCACAGGAAAATGTTGAAGAAAAATTCTGGAAAATACTGCCGCCGAGGTATTTCTATAATAAGTGTATATTTGTTGGCGCTCCCCGTAGCATCACGTGGGCTGAAGTTAGACGATGAAGCAGTTGTTGTGGCAGTAGCACTTCGTCTGAGCTTGAACCTCACGGCCCCTCACACTTGCTGCTGCGGAGCGACTTTTGACGCTCTCGGCCAACACAGCCTAACAAGCTCTAAGCAGGATAGCCAGACATCAGCACCTGAACGTCTTGGTGACCCGTGCCTTGGTATCAGCGGGCGTCCCTGTCACAAAAGAACCAGTCGGTCTTATGCAGAGAAGGCAAACGCCCGGACTGAATGACTCAGATCCCATGGCGTTCAGGGAAGCTCTTGGTTTGGGACGTGACAGTCATCAGCACCACAGCAGAGTCTTACGTCGCTGCCGCAGCTCGCGGACGAGGAGAGGTGGCGGAAATGGCTGCCACCAGGAAATTTTAGGAGTACTCTGAGCTGTCCATGGCATACCTGTACCTTGGAGACTCGGCCCAATGAATGACTTGGCGTACGAGTTCTTCGAAATTCTCGGTCGCAGAATAACCGACATGTCCGGCGATAGCCGAGAAGTGTCCTTACTTTTTTAAATACTGTTAGTCATTATACAGAGATTTTACGCGGCCCTGTTTCGTGACACGTTTACTTTGAACGACGATCCGGACCTCTAGCCATCCCTGGGATTTATACTACCAGGGGTGAAAAAGTATATAAGTATATAAAGTATAAGTATTAAGTAAATAGCATATAAAATTATATATCGGTTGTAGTTTCTTTCGTTTTTTTCTTCTGCTTCTTTGCTGTTTGTTGCACTTGTTGTGAATAAAACTCTTCGCCTATATAATTTAGAATAGGCCTACTGCAGGTGCGTTGAATTTCTGACGCTCAACTAAAGCACGTAGACCTAAGCATTGATTAACAGTGGGATGACAAAGTTGGTAAGTGCAATATATCACAGAATCTCAGTTAAACCTATATATAGAAACATCGGACGGTCGGAGTAGCTTTATTTAATTACCGTATGACGCCAATCAATGGTGCTGGAGCAACCACTTACGTCTCAAAACACCCACGCAGCGCGCATTGTCTACGACTTTCACCAGCAGGTTTGAAGAGAGGTCCATACTGACCATACCTGGCTGCCGGTGTTTATAAGCGTCTGTAGCATAAGAGTGAGTGCAGTGCGCAGAGGAAGTTCATGTCCCATGGCTAGCATAATACTTTTTAATGTATGTGCATTTTGTGTACGAGATACAATAAAATTGAACTTAACTGAACTTAATTAGTGTGTTTAAATGTTGTACGCTGAGAGAATTCATTTCGCTAAGTATAAACAGAGTTGATTGGTATGTTTACTTTTCAGTGAAACGGTAGACCCACTGTCAATTAACTCTCTGTCACTATATGTGAAACAGGGCGATCTAGGAATTTATTTCAGCGATCGTGCATACAGATTGCAGAGCGAGCGGGAAGCGCGAGCCCATGAAGATCTGCAGGGGTCCATCGGCTCCGTCCGTGTGTCGTTCGAACATATAATTGAATGTTTGTTGTACCGTAACGCAAATGAGTCTGTCGTTTGTGCAATAAAGATTACTGACTTACGTACGTATATTTCCTTTGCCCTTTGTCATTTCTGTCACATAATTGGGAAGCAACTACATGGCCCAGTGCATAACGAGAACGCGTTGTAATGTTTTGGTTGTCAGCGACAGTTTTTTGCTACCAATGCTATTTTAATCACTAGCACTAGTCAGCAAACAAAAATAGCATCAGTAGGCAACGATAGCCAAGTTGTTGCTGCTGCTGCTGCATTGGTTGTCTGTATAGCAATGTCATTGTACTAAGCTATACAGGCCGATCTGAAAGCACCTGTTCGCTTTCTATAAATCTAAGCTGTATCGTATCACTCGCTAAGACTAATGACGTCTTACTGGTGAGTGGCTAATTCCAGATGCGGCCTCCTTGTCGGACATGAAGTTACGCGGGATCAGATATTTTGATTAGCCTACTCAGATAGTGTTACGCAAGGTAAACATTAACACTGTAGATTACTAATAGATTGCTATACATGGCCTTTCCTATATTGAATAGCCTACTGTATAGCACCATTTCCGATGACCATGCTCCCTACCCCGTGTGACCTACTTTTGCATGGTTTTGGTTACCGCACAACACTTTATGACCCGATAAAAGTAGGCCGTGGATTACCTTGCAGCGGCATTGTTAGTAACAGCAACTGCACCATGTTAGCCGAATTTTCAAAAGCTGTGGTGTCAAATGCCTAAATCGCCATTCGATTAATGCCGTTTTAGGCGTATGTCATCGAAGATGTTATGGACAAAAACTCAGCTTCTTTCGATGAAATCTGCCGACTTTTTAGCGTTTTGCCTACGGTATAGGCTACTCATTTTGAAGATTCATTGCACATTTTTGCCCGCTGTTAGCCAACGCAGAGGGCTAGGGCAAACATTTTCTCTGGAACACTAGTAGACATTAAGCTGAATAAGCACGCCAAATTTCATCGAAATCGGCTCAGCTGTTTCGCTCCAGGTCAGGTAGATAGCTGTGACATACAAAGAAATACCGGGTGAATTAGAACAAAAGTAGCCCCTTCAGTATAATCGGCCTTAACTTCGTCAAACGTTAACCGATTTTCAAAATTCTTTCACTGATGGAAAGCGAACAACATTTGCAACAAATGTAACACTTTCCATCACACCTTAATTATGTTGCTGCATTACCTTTGGAAGTTAAAAGGTTCAAATTTGCTGCAAATATAGAACTAACTGCAAAAAAACAATATGCATTGATTTTTGCGTGTACACATTTTCATGGATCTCACTTACTTACTTATTACTGTAGTTTATTGTTCCTGTTAAATACTTTTTTTAAACAGTTTTATGTACAGGTCGAAATGCTGACAGCGCCCCTGCACATTGGTCATGTGACACTGTACGATTTCTCGAGAAGGCTACACCTTATACATTGGACCAGATCTGGGGCCACCAAACAGCCCAGACTCAATCTGGTTTACTACAAGATATGGGGGTTATCCAGCAGCTAGCTTTTTTAAAGTTGTGAGTGCATAACGTTGACAAGCAGAAGCTGCATTGCTTGCTGAATGTTTGGCGTTGCATGGACCACATTGTCGTTGAAGCCAATTATGACAGTATTAATATCTCTTTAGTCATATGACATGAAATGTTTCATTTCTGTCACATAAGATATGATTTTAAGTTGTATCTTTTGTAATGTTTAACAGATTTAAACTTTTTAACTTCCCAAGGTATTGAAGCAACATACTCAAGGTGTGATGGGAAGTAGTAGTTGATTGTAAATTTTATGACCTTTCCAGCGGTAAAAGAATTTTGAAAATCGATGTAGGTTTGACAAAGTTAAGGCTGATTATAATCGAAAAAGTCTTAGGGGGGTACTTTTTTGACTCACCCGGAGATCGCGTCGGCCTGTTTGAAGCTGCAGGTCAGCTCGCCAGTCGATAGTCATGTAAGTGACTTGCTTTCCCAAAGCAGTGTAGCAGCAGTAACTAGGTCAGGTGGACAAATCATTCAATAACGACTGTTGCAATTTAACTTTGCAGAGTATCCGCAGTGTCTAAGAATTTATTTTGTTTCACACAAAAGCATGGTAAAAACGGTAAAAACACTGATCTTTGATGAACATTTTTTGACGAATGAATATTTAGCCTACAAGACTACAAGATTCAGAAGTTCACTTACTATTCTCAAATTTCGTTGCTCATTGTAACCTTTTCCGTATTAGTTAGCTGCCAACGACAATTAAAAGCACAGTAACTTGATTTAACAAGAATTTCGAACTAAGGCTGCGAGAAACTTTTCAGCTGACTTCGTCATAATGTGTCATCAGATTGCAATGTCATGTTTGACATAACTTTCGTGACTTGTGCATAAAATAAAGTAAGCAAAAACTGATGACTTGATTGAAACTTCTCTCATAAATAATCAGAACTAACGAAAGTAAGTAAAAAACGTTTGAAATAAAATGTTATCATTTTTGTTTCTATCGCACATATAATATAAGATTTTTATGACAAACATTTCGTACGAGTTCTTAAACCAGCATTAAAGAAACGAAAGATTAACAGCTGACTAACCTGATCGATCTACAAACTCGAACAGTCGATTGAGAAAAAGTCAGCATGTATATCTAAGCACCAAGTAAAACAAGTATGCCGTTTTAGACGACTAATACTCTTCAGTAAGCTGACGTCATGACGTCAGATGCTGGCACAGTGCGTCGTGGACCACCTCCGTTCCCTTTAATCTGCTGTCTGACTGCATTATCTACCGGACACGCACCTGCCCGCACTGACCTATACTGCATAGACAATTCGGATGTCCCGTCCAGTTCCACAATGATCGATAGGAGACTTGAACACGTCCAACTTGACTTCACCCAGGCGCACAGTGACGAAAATGTCGACGTTTGCGACGCTGTTGCGTAATTACCGCTGACATACTACTAAAGAAGGTGCAAAGTTGCTGTCGCTAAATGAAATTATAGCTTTCGAGAGCAGTAGATGTCTGACAATTTCTATCCTGCGTTTTTCTTAATATTTAGACCGGAACCGAAGAGCGATGAACTGTAGAAAACCCGTGGTATTTTCGAGGCTATTTTTGCCACAACAGATGAAAAACCTCTATCAGACTCAGACATCAAGTAGAACACAGTACTGAAGTTGTGGACATTACTGCAAAGAAGTATGAAAAATTCTTTAAAAAAGTTCTCTTAAGTCACCTTGCTCGTTTCGTGGGCTTTTACAATCTTGTCTTGTGTTACATAGGAACCTATATACTGTTTTGGCCTCGCTAGTCTACCACAAGTCCAACGGTTGAATGATAGGCCAAACTCTGCAAAGTCATGCAGTCCGGAAGAGAGGGTGACATGACTAAGGTGAAAAAGATTTAAGAAAAGAGCGAAAAAGTGAAAGAATAATAGACAAAGAAAATGATGACACAAAAAAATGAACAACATGAGTGGAACGAGGTGAATGAAGAGAGGGTTGATGTAAATAAAAATCACTTTTTCAAATTTGGTTCTATAGCACATACGATTCACAAAGTATAAGTTGTTTACTTGTTGTATAAGCTAGGCTGCAGTACAATTTTTTCTGCGAATGTGCTGTAAATGTTTGGAATGGTTTAAATTACTCTCTATCGTGGAGTTATAATCACAATAATTTCGAGTTTGCTGGTTTTCTTAAACATTTTGAATAGTTCTGCAAAAGAAAAAGAAGAAGAAGAAAATTTATTTGCCAAAAAGGCTGGTTGCCAGAAAGGGCTTCTGCCAATCGACGCTGGCTACCATACACACAATAAAACAAGAATATACCAAATATACACAAACATTACGTGCTGAAACAACTAAATCAACGTCTAGTGTCTAAGCACTAACAATAATACAGTACACAATCTACAGTTATTACTTATTTTTATCAGCATATTTTATTAAGTAAATAAGTTTTTAACTGTAGTTTAAAGGAATTGGAGACGGAATCTGCTTCAATTGATCAGGTAATTGATTCCACAAGTGGCTAGTTTTAAACTTTAAAAAAAATTTTTTTACCAACAGCAGTTTGTGAAGACAGCAAATGTAAATCACTGCTACTTCTAGTACTGTAGCTATAAACTGCAAAATTTGGAACAAAATAGCCGTCAAAAGCTGCAGGCAATTTATTGCTATGATACAATAATTTGTGCACCAACAATAGTATCTGATAATTGTGTAATTCTGGAATAAATAATGTATTATACTTTTTATATAGCTGTACAGTACGTACATTACGTGGCTGCATTTGTAACACACGCAGAATTTTGTTATTTAGCACCATTAATCGTTTTAGTGACGACTTAGAAGTGTTTGCATACGAACAATATTATTTCTACAAGGTATTGTAGGAACACGCAATAGGTGCTGTAGACAGTACATGCATTGTTTTGTTGGGAATCTAGTCAGGTGTAAGTCTGCCAAAAATTATAAAATTCGGTTGAGATTTCACAAAGCTATATCAATTTAACATCAAGCAAATGGAAATGTGCAGTTTTTGGGCCACCCGGTAGACAATAACCGCCAATAATAATAAAAAAGAAAGAAGTATGCAGCTACATAGTTAGACGGCTATATAACATAAAATCAGTCACATCAGATGCAAATGTACAAAATGTACAAAACAGAGTATTAATTCGTGCTCTTTCCTTTCTTTCGCCCGTCCGTCAGAACTGTGTTCACATTTACAGCCAGGCTACGGCACGCTGCAGTGTTACGCCACCTCGTGAATGCAGTTAGAACGCGCTGCCAGCATATGCATGCTAGCAGCCGTCCTTATACTATTTTTGGCTTCTTTAGGTTTTAGCTTTCGTAATAAGTAGTTTATTTCGCACAATGGCAGCACAGAACACCATAACTACATAAAAAACAATTCGAGATACAGAAATCAAGCGAGTCGCCCAATCAGCTTGCCATTGCTTCTTAGTTCACTAAAACGGGATGACATCTTTTCCCTTACCCTCTGCGCCGTCAACTAATGAGTCTTAAAATTTTCCAGTGAACTGATCGAGCAGGGACGGAGGTGACGCCTTGTGAATGAACATGTAGTCAGATACAATGGTAAGCCTATAGCTATCGTATACTTCCGCACTTCGACTGTCACATGCCCTTTTAGGTCCTACATTACAACGCCTCTTCTAGACTAGGCCATACCTATGATTTGGGAAAAGGCAGCACGTACGTGTGGATACGTGCACCGACAGCAGCCACTATAGTTACTATAGTATCGACGACGCGTCGTGTGAAATCGTTTAGCCTATAGCTCGTTAGTTCGTTACCGCATCGGTGTCAAATTTGCACGACAGTCCCCGATCTGCCTTCTGCTCAAACAAAATTCCACTTTCTACTTTAAAGCTATATCTCACTGTGTCATGTGATGACGTTCGTGCCACGACGACTTAGCTTGCAAACCCGAGATTTCCTAAGGCTTTGTTTGTGACTTGTGAGTAGGCCTATACTGCATGCAAGGGTTGGCTAGTGATATTGACTGACTTTCAGACAAAAGGTCACTTTTATTGTTAACTGGGTTAGTGGAAATACATCGCACAAGACGTGACATAATTCCTCTTTACAGGGGCGTATAGGCAGATATGGTGTGGGAAGGGGACACATCCCGTGTGCTCCCTTCCGAGAAAATTTTTGATTTTTTTGACATCAGAATGGTGCATTTTGGCGCATTTTGAGTGCTAATGTAGTTTTCATAAGTAAAAAGTGGTCTGGTCTGCTTGACGCCTTTTCCTCGTTTCGGAGGGGGCTTCTGCCTCCACTAGCCCACCCCGTCTACGCCCCTGCTTCTGTATAGTAGCCTACGAGGTGCATAGAGCAATAGCTTAGCAAAAACGATGAATCGCTTTCCGCAAGCGTTCCATGAAATAATGTGTCTGGTATCCAAATTTAGGCCTACTGTTCGGTTCAGCGGAACATACAAGTCTTCGTGGTAGTGCGAGTCCATCGACATCGTTCAGTGACGTCACTTCAACAAAATGTTTCCAGTGGCGCCACTTCGAGAACACCTGAAAGGTCCCGAATAGCCTAAGCCTACCCTGATAGTCCTATACTCCTAAGAAAGCGTAGGCTTTTGACTTCTGCTCGCTAGCTGCTGTGCAGCGCCGGGTCCCTAATGGTCTGTTAACTTAACCAAGCATTGCCGGACTAGTGTGCAACAGCTGCCGTGAATGGTCTACTTGGAATGCCAACGAACGAATAAGGACGCTAGTCGCCAGTGTATCTAACTGTCTGGACGATTAATGGATGTCTGGCCTCGTCTGAACCAACATTATGGTGCAAAATTAGACGGCTCGAGTAAATCGCTCGAACCGTTTCAAGTTTAGGGGTTAGGATGCACCGATGCACCTTGGCGAAATCATTGAATGCTGCGTTTGAAGTTCATGAATAACTAGATGGAAGTCGACGGGAAGCTGTCGATGGGTATTGGGTAGGCCTCCGCCCGTGCGCATGGTCCGTTGTTGCGTATGTTACTCTAGACAGGGGGGTTATCTGGTATCTGGGCGGGAGGGAGTTTCGTTTGGGGAGAAATAGTGTCTGTCTTCAAGTGTCTTGGGTCTGGCCGAGGCATCAAAAGAAGAAAAGTGGCCGTAGTCGGCCAACCGTGAAGTGCTATCACGACAGAATCACAGACATCACGACCTGATTAAATATTGCCTCATTAGCCTATATAGACGGGCGGATACATAAAAATGACGTTATCAGAGGGAAATCCAATGATTTGGGTTGGGGTAAGTTAGCCCCTTTCAATGTGAAGGTTCGGAGCATTTTAACGTCGTTGAATGTACATCTTCGTACACTTTGGTTATCTAAAATAGCTTTAGATTTCCGGCAGTATCGCAATATATAGTTGTCTGAAATAAATGTTTTAACAAAATTGATTGAGTGCAATATAGTACGTCGGGATAGGCCAACGAGTCGTTCGCTCACTCTGTCAAGTCCTTCTACAGTACTGTTTTAGCCCATTCAATTTCATTTGCGTATTATTTGTAATGTGCTACATTCTTGCAAATAAAGACGCACATATCTTAAAACACAAACACAATCATCTGGTTTGGTTTTGGGCGCGGTTTATAGGCCCACGCCCTAGGCCTATATATATAGTCGTGTGTGCATGTGCTACGCGTATTCACGTGCGCCAATTGAGGAAATTACTCATGCTTATCCATGCACACGTTACCACGTACTTAGTCATTCATGCGCATATTAAGCTGTACTGCTGTAGACTAGGCAGTGGGTGCGTGAATGCAGTGTCACAAGCACATAATTTCAATAAATTATGTAGGCCTAAGCATGCGTTCGACTTCCGTTCTGTCATACAACCACGGGAAGACTCAAACTGCAGACTGTGATCACGCATTAGCAATTACTATTGTGCTCGCATAACTTGGCCTAGAATGCTAACGTATGTTATATTTACAGAAATACACGAACAATTGATCAAGCCCAAACTGCATGTTTTTAAGAAGTAAAACGCCAATTTTCGACTTTGGCAGCCTGGTACATTTAGCCAATCGTTTTCAGTTGTAGGCCTATGCTTAAGTCATTTACGTTGTTGATGTTGCTCTGGAGGTAGCCGCAGACCTACTATTTTGGTCCAGTTTCGTAGGCCTACTTAAATACTTGCAAGTTGCGACTTGCAACACTGGTCTAAAATTGCTGTAAAGTCAACAGCAACAAGAAATGGCAGGCTTCCGTGTACTGGCGAGCGCGGCGAGATGCTGCACTTCAGTACGGTCGGTCTGACGGGTCACGAGCGCAATGACTCGACAGCATGCTGCCTGAGCGCCTCACGCTCACACGGTCATGCCATCATTGACGATGATGAATTCAGCTTCGCCCACTTTACGCACCACGCCATGACTCAGCTGCTTCACGCGCCGACGTGGCATTCCACACGCGTCTGCGTCACACGCACCGACCGGTGCTCGTCGCAGTTGACCAATCGGAGCGTCGTAAAACGGGTCGTAGCAGCAATGACGTCCAATCGCAGTCGGTGAATGTATGTCAGAGGCCGGATGCGCCAATCTGTTTACGTAGCGGCCGATGAATTATTGCGCAAGCAAGGAACGATTACGTACGGTATGGTACGGCGAAACGACGTCAGCAAGCGCGTGAGTGCTATTTAGGCGGCCGCTGGGCGTGGATGTACGCTCACACACTCAGATAGCTTTGTTTGCTGACAACGTGTAGACGTCGAAGTAGTACGTACAGAAAACGAGGAAACGGAAACTGTCGGAATATTATTACTGTTGTCAGTGAAGATACGGTTGTTGATGGCCTGCGATGCGCAGATGATTATGACTTTGTCGATGAAGAAGATAGTTGAGTCGAGGAACCGTCGTGGTGGCGCCAGCTTGCGCCGGAATCTACTCGTTGCCGGGGTTCTGTTCAAGGCACGCGACGCGCTGCTAGCTGAAGTCGCGGCCGCGGATATACTCCAAAAATCGTCGACCATCGACGATTCCACAACCGACGTCAACGTCGATGGCGATAGTTCGGCGAACAACGACGACGTCGAGATGGACTGCGACCGGACAGTTGCGAAAACTGACATGGCGTCGTCATTGTTATCGTCGTCGTCGTTGCCGTCTGATGTGTGTTCGCGGTTGAACGGTAAGGAGAACGTGCCGCCGTCTGGTCAACATCACTCGTCTATCGTCGGACCAGACCAAGTTCAGTCGTCGATGGACAAGCCGCGTGCGGTGAAGCGTGCGTCGCGGGACGTGGATGACGACGGCGCCACGCCATGCAAGACGACGCGTGCCGACCTGCCGGTTGAACGTTCCAACAGTGGACTTACAGAACCGGACCACGACGCTGTTACGTGTCTCACAGTCAACGGTGAAACGTGTCGACAGAGTTGCCCGTCGACGTCCATCAGTCCATCGCCGTCGTATCGTCCAGTCGTTCTGCCGTACGTCGTCAGGCGATCGAGTCTTACGTGCCTCGACAGCCTTCTGACGCAGACCGCTGCTGACCCGCCCTTGGTCCGGCCACTTCTTGTCGTCCAGGTGGTCTGACAGTATATTGCGTCAGCGTCGTCTATTGAGTTTCTGTGGCAATACTAGGACTTATCGTAGAGTTGAGATTTGGAGACGGCAAACCGCAGCCTGAGCGTGGGCGTGGCGGCGAGTTCCGCACCAGTCGGCCTTTGCAAATGTTGATTCGACGAGTGCGTGTCCGTGTCCATTGTGCTGTATGCCACACACGCTGACAACGTGACGTCAGCGCTTCTACCCGAAGTGGGCGTGGCTAGAGCTGGATGTCATGTGACTTCGCGACACAACCTGGGCGCCGCACTGTTGCGCGCCCCACGAAAGTCCGCGTGTAGTACAACACAGTATTGACATTTGACTTTTCTATACAGGTCGACGCATGTTGACCGTTTGTGTAGGCCTACGGCGTAACGCTGTACACGGTGACCGTAAACAGTTCACATTGTGGCTGGTGACAAACTGGATTTCCTTATCAGTGACTACTGACTACTACAGTTTTGCACAGCAGTTCACCATGCAGGCTGCAGCGCAGTGACATATCATCTTTCTTTATCATTATTGACATTATTGAGTGATTGATTATAATGCATTGTGCTATCTCTTATGAGGTCGGTTGTTTTACATGTGTATGCATTGTTCAACTGCTTCAAATTATAAACTGGAAGTTGTTGAAAACAGGAAACAGTTCTTGGAATCATGTCTATTCTGGTACGTGTTTTTCAGACTAGGCCACACAATAACTTTACTGAACAATTCCAAAGTTTGCTGCACTAAAGTTTCTGCAACTGGTCGCGCCGCGTAGTTATTTATTGGTGAACTAAGTCGAGTAATAACGACGCGCGGTAATGAATTAAGCATGACTCTTAGTACTGGCTGGCATTGACAATTAAGTAGCAGTACTGGTATGACTCGTAGATGGTTCGAGTAGATAGCAATCATCAAATGATCAAATGAAATAGATAAAACTGGCAGCCGAAAGTTTAGGCATGAATGATCATTCACCGCCGCGGCAGCGAGTTCCACGGGACCGGACCATAGGCCTAACCAACGACGCAGTGAAATAAATGAGACAAGTAGGCAGCCCTCTAGCGATTCGTCACTCAATTACATACAACGTCACCTGCGTCGGTAAAAGATCGACAAATATCTTTAACCGTTCATAAAGCATAAAAATAAAGAATTTAAAAGCAATTTACCATTGAATTGAACTCTAGTTCGATGATGAAATTATTAAGACGACGATAATCAGAATCATCACAATTTTTTTCATCATCACCATCAGCTCCAGCACTGGCGTCGTTCTAGCACCGGTGACCACAATGAACCTCCTTCCTCTACATAGCAGCAGCAGGTGAACAGTTATAGGCTTGTCGGACAAGATCTAACCATCTGTTCCATGGACGACCGCAATCTCAGTCATAAATAAACTGTGTCCGAGGGGAGCACATACCTGCGCTGCTGCTTTTTTGCTGTTGTGACCTATTGATATTAGTCACATGACCTTGAAACTCGAAGGCAACTTAGATATTCTGAAATTGTACCTTCACACCGAAAATTGCTAGGTTCTAATGATCGATGAAATATGCATGACTATTACAAGTTAAATAAAAAAGTACGCAAACAGCTCTCAAGGTCAAAGGTCAAGGTCGTATGTCACCAACTTTCAACCACTTCTAGCGTTCACCATGGGGCATATTCCTACCAAGTTACATCAGTTTCTGATCAGTAGATGAACGCCGCCAAAAACAATACCTGCTCGCAGTCTAGCTGGCGCGCAGGTAAAAATACACTTGCAGTGCGCCCTCTACAATAAGATCGAGGGGCGCATTACCAAGGTCGTATTTATTTGTATCACAGCTCTGTTTTCCATGCTTCATGCTGTGCTTCACGTAGCAGCGAAGTCCCTGATACGCTATGTTGTTATTTTTTTGCATACTATGCGCATTGAAATTATCGCCAATTTTATGACCTTATGCGTTACGAAAGATGGTTCGATTACTTTCGTTGCTGTCTTGCAAGTTGCTGTGCGTGATATTTGGGCTATGTTTGTGCTCATAAAAATTCGTGCGGTACGATGATTATCAAAATAGTTACCTGTCAGCAGCCATGAAATAATTATCGAACTGAAAATATTAATGTTTTTTAATATCACGTAAGCTAAAAAACATTTATCCGTAACTGTGGTGAACAACAAGATGTCTGGAAACGCTGGGATGGACCAGCTGATCCCGATTGTGAACAAACTACAGGATGCTTTTGCTTCTTTAGGAGTGCCGCTGACGCTTGACCTGCCACAGATAGCGGTTGTGGGCAGTCAGAGCGCCGGCAAGAGCAGTGTGCTGGAGAATTTCGTTGGGCGGTAAATTTTCTGTTGTGCTTTTGATAAACAGTATACACTTTATCGTCGTGTAATTTTGTATAGTCGTATAAGCATCATATTTTTGTGCTAATTTATCTGACGTTTGCACCAGAGGCATAACGTGTATTGCAAAGTTGGAGAATATCTCATACCAGTACAGTAGAAGTGTTTAATTAAACTGATACAGTTAATTATACCCACTGTATCAAAACCACATGTCAGCCTGTCTAAAAATTTAACAATGTTATTCAAATGGTAACATCGTAATCAATCAGTCTATCTTTATTTCAGGTACTGAGCCCATAGAACAGTATAAAAAATTATTAATAATAATAAAAAGGAAAGAAGTATGCAGCTATACAGTTAGACGGCTATACAACATAAAATCAGTCACATTGATACAAATATACAAAATGTTGTATAATGCCACTTTCACATGCATGGATCTGACATTGAAAATTACTTCTACATTCATCAATAACAGTGTCAAATTTCTGCAGATTCAACTCAGTTAACATAGTGGTAACACTGTAATATTTAGCATATCCAAAGAATACTTTAATGCATTTCACATACGCTGATCTAAGTTTGTCCAGAGAGCCTGCAGTAAAATTATCCCATAAAGCCGCATCATAAAAACACAGGCAAAAACTCTTGAACAACTGCAGTTTCACAGCCACAGAACAAGAGTAAAAACGCCTTGCCAGCATGTTACAGCGAAAGTTTAGATTGCGTCTAGTTAACCGTTTTGCTAAGGTACATGGTGCCAGTCACTGTACTGATACACAGTCCATACATGGCACATGGCAGCATACGTTATTGGTTCTTGGTGCAATATACATCACGGATAAGGTGAAGGCACTACAGTGCGACTGTTGCCAGGCTTCTGATGCATGGAAGTGTGCAGAATGTTTCCACTTGCCATCAGAAATGTATGATCAACTTGTAACTGATGAGAATTGTAGTTTGAGATGGTACGAACAATGTGACAAGAGCATGATGGAAAACAACTCAAAATGTGATGCCAGAGCTGATGACAGAATTGCTAATCTAATATCTCTGGTTGCGAAGCTGATGGGAAAGTTTGAGGATAGCTTGCTCGCTGTCAGGAGGATGCTAGTAACAGAACAAGCATCAAGAGACTAATTGGCAAACATAGAGGCAAGAATGGATGCGGTAGGTTCAAAGCTGTGTGATCTTGAAAGTTGGATAGACAGTAAAGCAGGTGTGAAACAAGTGGAAAATGTATAAGCAAGAATGTATGCAGCTGATTCGAAGATTCATATTATTGAGTAAGAAATGACAAAAGTGAAGCAGCCTAAGAGGCTAAAGTGACAGATTGTGTCGAGAAGGTGCTTTCAGCCTGAGCACAAGAATCTACAGAGGAAAAGTCAAGAAAATGAAGTGAAAAACAAACATAGTTGTCTACAGTCTGGCCGAGTCTCAAGCACCTGTAAACCTGCAGAGAGGGTAGATCGTGATCTGAGTTTAGTTGCCTCCATGTTACATGAGATGAGATGTGAGGATGGCGAAGTAGCACAGACATTCAGACTTGGATGAAGACCTGAATCAAACAGCGACAATATTGTTCCTAAACCAAGACCCTAGAAGCTAGTCCTGAAGTCAGAGGAACAACAAATCCAGGTACTGACCTCAGCAAAAAACTTGAGGTTGATCAAGGATGTAGGATGGAAGGGCGTGTTTCTGCATGCAGACTTATTGATGAAAGAGAGAGAGGTACGTTGCCAGTTAGTGTCAGTGATAAATCAAAGAAAGCAGCAAGGGGAGACAGACCTGATTATAGTAAACGTGAAGATTGTGAAAAGAGCAACGAGCAGATACAACTCTCAGGCATAAGCAGTCAAGGACAAGGTAGTGTAACGTGCTATGAGACCACACACGATATTGACAGCTCAGAGGATTCACTTTTCCTGCAGATGCTTGTACACCAATGCTAATAATTTGGTGGCAAGAATGGATGAATTTCATGAAAGAGTGTTAAATAATGATGTTCACATAGTTGCAGTTACAGAAACATGGGCCATAGAGGAGGTCGATGATGCTGAACTCAGTATAGATGGCTACACTGTGTACTGCAAGGATAGGAAATCCGACATGTACAAAAAAGGTAGGTGTCACTATTTACATTAAAGACTCTCTAAAGTCTGTTCCACTGATGACAGTAGCCACCTTACTTGTTTTGTGTAACAGTGACTTCTTGCCGCGAGGATCTGGTATTGTAACTCGCCGACCACTTGTGCTGCAGCTGATTAATTCAAAACAAGGTGAGAAAATTCATCTGATTTTTAATTTCTTTTATTGAGTGTCGCAGTAGCTTTGTTTACCTCATTTTTGGAAAGATTTTTCTGATTGCTGAGAGTGTAATATTTGTACTTGAACAGAGCAAAAAACAATGTATTAGTTATTTCAGTAATAGTTGACTTCATTAGAAAAGATTACAAGTATTGCATTGCTATTGTGTTGTATGCTATGTTTAGAATATGCTGAATTTCTGCACTGTAAGGGTCGCATTTTCACAGACTTTGAACTTGTACGAAAAGAGATAGAAGATGATACTGATCGTGTTACTGGTCAAAACAAAGGAATTTCAAATATACCAATTAATCTTCGAGTTTACTCACCACATGGTCTGTGTGCTGTTGTAGTTTTTATTTAAGTGAATCAAATAGGTGGGCATTAAATGGTATTAATGTGAGTTAGTAATCTTGAGTAATTTTGATTGAGCAATGTTATTGTTGAAATTTTATGAATGGTACCACAGTAAAGATCTGACGATTTGTTATGTACTGAAGAGTGAAGAATTTTCGATTATTGATTTCATTGTAAGTTATTGGCAAGATGACAGTTACCTGTAGTTCAGAACATTGTAAACTTTATTTAATATTTTTGCAATAGGAGACTTTGTGTGAATATAACTACCGACAGTGTGTTTTTTTATGCAGGATACACAACTCTTTATTCACGTGCTTGCTGGCAGTTTTTTCACATAGCTTTTTCTGCTGCACTATGTAGAATATCAATATCATCATATACATTTTGGCATGATTTTGGGTAGTGGATTAAATGTGGCCCAGCTGTTGTAATGACATATATATGTCCGTGTGTTGGTTAACTGAGGTGTTGAAAATGATAACCATTCGATATAGAGACTTGTAATCTTGCAGATGGAGACCTACTGACAAATTCTGATTACAAACTGAACTTGATCACCCTGACCTACTTAAGCCAGCTGAGCATCGTTGGCCGGCTTGTGCTGCTTTGGTCAGTTTGAATTGCCAGGTCCAGGATGTAAGAATGTAGTTGTTTAACCTTGATTAATGGTTATTATCGTATAACATGTAAAATATTCATTTAGATCATTCTGTGTGTGTTGTAGTGCTGAACTTGACACTGATAGATCTACCAGGCATGACAAAGGTCCCCGTCGGTGATCAGCCGGCGGACATTGAAATACAGATTCGCAACATGCTGCTGGAGTTCATTAGCAAAGAAAATTGTCTGATATTAGCAATCTCACCTGCCAATTCTGATCTCGCAAATTCTGATGCACTGAAAATAGGCAAAGAAGTTGATCCTCAAGGTACTGCATACTTATCTTGCAAATGCATTACACAGTTTGTGCTGCAGTGCATATGAATTCTTGTCATTTTTCATGTGTGTAAAGTTTTGCTGTTGCTGTATCTGCATCTTGATAATCTTCATATGACTGCTGTCCTGGCTTCAGATGTATTCTGTTGAAGTTGGCTTGTGTTTTCTAAGGTTTGCGTACGATTGGTGTTATCACAAAGTTGGATTTGATGGACGAAGGCACCGATGCACGAGACATTCTGGAGAACAGAATATTGCCACTGAGAAGAGGTCTGTTATATTTAATTTGAAGCTTTTGCGTTTTATGTGCTCCGATCTGAATGTCGTTATGTTATGTTATTGTACATTGTATTAACATGATATCGTCATAGTGATGTTGTTAATATTCAAGTGACCTCACACTGAGTTAATTTACTGTTTTTAAGCATCCATTGTTTGCTTGTAACAGATGACTAGATCGTCGTAAGTCAGAAAGCAAGTGCTGTTTTATGTTGAATGATCACTGGTTTACAATGATTTCAAAAATGTTTTGTTTATTACACAGCATGCCAAATGAGTGCAGTTTACTTGGGGTGTTTTATTTTGCCAGTAATGTATAAAAATGTTTGTGGTACAGACTGCAGAATCTACCAGTAGACCGAATCTGAGGTGTAGAAACTTGAAACTTGTGGCTTTAGATGTGATAAAGCATTGAGTTGATGTTGTTACAGGATATATCGGTGTCATTAATCGGAGTCAGAAAGACATTGAAGGTCACAAGGATATCCGATCTGCTTTGGCTGCGGAAAGAAAATTCTTTCTGAGTCATCCATCTTACCGGTATTTGCATGTGTCATGCATTTCAGGAGTTGTTTTATACTTTATAGTCTTTTTGCTTTTGTTAATCTTACAGCTGTGAGTTAACATGTAAACGTGTAGATGCTGTATCTGATGGTGTTTGTGGACAAGAGATCGCATAAAGTTATTGTCACGCAAGGGTGTAGAGTCGGACTTGGAGTTCCTGGAGTCGGGGCTTCTGGCACGGAGTCGGAGTCGCCCTCAAAAAGGCAGACTCTGACTCCAGGTATTGTAAAATCGCCACACTGCCACAGCCATGAAACAAGTTGTATGAAAGGCTTTCTGAGAAGTATACTTTGCACAGAATGTATTCTGCATGCCAACTGAGCTGTCTTTCAGATGCTGTGCATATGGCTGTCCAACTGTCCAGCAGTGGAGGACCCTGCAGTTCACTTGACATGTGCTCTCAACAGGCACGTCACCTCAGATCTCACGCCAATGTAGGGTGTCACTGTAAAATCCAGCTTAGGTCAGTTAAGAGTTGGACTACTGGTTGACAGTTGGTGTAGCCTAATGATGACTTGATTAGAAACTAATGAGTATCATGTAACCGTGAACCACCTAGTCATTACTGTGGCATCACTCACACCCACTACCCTGCACTGCGATGAATGTAAATGTGCTTCGTACGTTTGGTGGTTTGGTGTAGCGGTAGCACGTTGGTCACGATCAACGTGGTTATCCTACATCGGGCCCGGTTAGTACTGGGATGGGTAACGTTCACGAGTTCGAATCACGTTCGCACCCTCTCAGTATTTAATCAGCCACCCAGGCCAACTCAGCCTGGTCATTCCTCCGAGGTAGGCAAAATGAGTACCAGTGTAAAAACCGGGGAGTTAACAGCAGGTTATGCTGTTATTCGCGGCATTGAGTAAACCTAGCGCCCCTATATGGCTGTTTGCATTACCGTGCTGAACTGCGTGTACTGTACTGTCCTGCATGGCAGATGTGTGTATTCTATTACATGTACTGTCCTGCTTGGCAGATGTTGGTGATTGTCTTTTGCAGCGTTTGTCTGCAATTGTAATAAAGAGACATTATTATTATTATTATCATTTTTCTAGGACTGGTGAGATGAGATAAACTCAGTCTGAGCCATTCAACATCGAGTAAGCCTAATGGTGGTATCCACAATCTTTGTGATATGCATATGATTCTTCGTCTTCTTGGCATTTCTAGTGTAACAGTACCAAAACCAACGGGGGCACTCTCTCACGGATTTTGCGTGCTTATGCAATATTCTGCTGTTTTTGTCAGTACATGCTGTGATTGACTGGAGACATTGACTGGAGATGAAATATTTGAATAATTTCATAATAAGGTATTGGAATAGGTATTGAAAAAATTCTTTAGCATTGTTTTTTCAGGCTTGTTAATGATACTCGCAAATGTTATTGCCTATATCAATATTGATACTTTCTGTTATAAGTATGGGTGATGCCAATAACGCTACTTTTTGCAAAAGTCGTTGGCAGTATTTTTACCGCTACTTTTACCGATACTTTTTTCGACAGTAATCTGTACTAATAGCCTACATTCGTTCCTCGGCCTTTCGTGGTTGCTCGCCTATGCGTACCAGTGTAAAAACCGGGAAGTTAACAGTCAGCGTCCGCCCACGACCAGCGAATCAAAATCTCGCGGGTTGGCTGACAGCTGCTGATGGTGGCTATTGTACACTGCACTGCACTATCTAACCCCAGTGATGGGATGTGACAGCATCACTTTCTTAGGAAGTCGAGGCTGCCATTAAGACATTCAATAAAGTTATTAGGGCATTGCTTCCCTGCAGCATGACACATTTAGAGGCGGCTGATGAAACATCAATTCATGCACCACACTTAGTTCAAAGCATTTGAATATTAGCAACCCACCGAGTTTAGTAAACTAAGTTCGCATGTTGCCCAAAAGTATCAGTAATTTTTATCAATGTTTTAAGCCAAAAAAAGTATTGCAGATAACACTATCGATACTTAAAAAGTAGTGGCGATAAAGTATTAGTGATATTAACAAGCCTTCATTTTGTACACTGTAACACAAGAAGTACTGACATGGTAAGCAGAAAATTATTTCCGTGTGGCTGACATGTTCAAGCTCCTGTGTGCCTCTAAGATTCCCTAATGTTTCCCAATGTTTGACGTCAAAATGGTGCATTTTAGTGGATTCTACATGCTAATTTTTTTTGTAAGTAGAAGGTGGTCAGTTTGGCCCCCTTTTCTCATTTCGGAGAGGACTAGCCTCCACCAGCCTCCATATCTATGCCATGAGTCATGGAGTCAGAGTCAAATTTTGGGCCCAGACTCAGAGTCTGGCATTTTTGAACCCGGGAGTCGGAGTCCTATTTTTCCAAAACCTGGAGTCAAGTTAGAGTCTCAAAAAATTTATGACTCCACATCCTGCTGTGTGTAATACCACATATATAAAATAGCATTGCTGAAGTCAGTACATTTTTATAACTAGTGGTTAAAGTAATTTGAAGAAGGCCACATCGAATCTGTGGGGGAAATTGGGACTCACATCCAAAACAATGTTCCCTGGGTCCCCATGAGTCTCCATCCCAAGCAGGACTTCTATGTGTTCAGCCATGCTTTCACAGTAAAGCTGTGTAAAGCTGCATGACAGACAGACAGACTTATAGAGTACAGATTGACGATGCCCTCGGTCACTGATTGCAATAGTTTGCATCTCATGCATTTGATGCCGCCTAATAATTAGCATTTTGTCACTTACTCACTTGCTCACTGGTTTAGACTGTATTATTATAAATGTATTTTATTATTCATATGTTTTGTTACTGTTAGCATATTTGTTGTGTGGTCAATAGTATGACATATTGATGTTTGTGTGGTATATATGTATTTGTGTTGGTAAATGATGTAAGTTCACAGGTGTCTTGTGCTTGTGCAAAGGCATCTGGTGGACCGGATGGGAACACCATATCTACAGCGAATTCTTAATCAGCAGTTGACGAATCACATTCGCAACACTCTGCCGAATCTCCGCAATAAACTCCAGTCGCAACTGCTGGCCATGGAGAAGGACGTCGATGAGTACCGGAATTTCCGTCCAGATGATCCAACACGGAAAACGAAGGCTCTCATGCAGTGAGCTACTTCGTGTTGATGTTACAAACTATACTGAGCTCATGATGATGGTGATGATGATGCCGATGATGATGATTATTATTACACTAATGAACAATAGCAGTTGCTGCAACAACAGTTTGACGATATGGAGTTTGCTGTACTGGCTACAGCTTGGCTGAGCTAATAGTATAAGCCATTCAAAAGTTGTCTGTGTGTCTGTGTGTTATAAATTGTGTAAGACTTGTAATCTTGTATGTACAGACCTACAATTAAACTGTGGCACACTAAAAACTGGGCCACTTTACAGGCTTTTTATATCATCGTAAATTTATATACATTACGGCTGTTAGGCCACTTTACTTCATTGGCATTTACATCATGACCAGCTGAGCATTGCAACTCGTGAGTTGCTTGTTGTACATTACAGAATGGTGACAAACTTTGGACAAGACTTGGAGAAGACTATTGAAGGTGCTGGTTCTGAGATCAGTACCAAAGAGTTGTCAGGAGGTGCAAAGATCAATCGCATATTTCACGAGCGTTTTCCATTTGAACTGGTTAAGGTAAATAATGTTACAATTTTTCACTTTTTGAGTTTTGTACCATTGGATAACAGCATTCAAAACAGCTTAACTGCTTTGAGGCTTTGAGGAATGTAGTTGGCTGAATATAACTACATATATTAGTATTTTTTGTGACTACTGTTATATTTTTGGTAGCTGCTTTCTTTAAAGATCAAATGTAACGTTTTTTGGTTGTTAAAGTAAACTGCTCGTCGTCTGTCTTTAATTATAATGAAACCCATTTTAATATTGAGCAGGTGCAAAAAATGAGTAAAATGTGTAAAAGTGTCTGAAAGTGCACAGCTGAAGATTTGTTTACATTTAGGAAGTGATGATAAACAGCCAAAACATTCTTGTCTGTTGATTGTATAGCTGTATTTATTATAGTCAAACATGAATATTAGTATTTATAATTAAAATTAATATTTATAATGTCAAGCGATGAAGAAGATTTGTCAGCAGAACCACCGGAACTGCAGTCGTACATGTATCTCAATGTTAATAAAACAAGCGCATCTTGATATGATGTCACGGATGACGATTGCCCAAGAATAACTATACTAAAAACACTGTTAAACTTCCACTTTTTAGCATTATGCTGTGTAATTTATTAAACTTTATTATGCAGATGCGTTTATATTGCAGTAAGCAGCTAGAAACTGCTTTATGTCAATTTTGTGATTACACCTTTGCATATCACTGTTAAGTATTTTGTATTTTTAGTTTTGTGCTGATTATTTAATGCCAGATGTGTTATTTTTGCAATAGATTGAATTTGATGAGAAGGAATTGAGAAAGGAAATAACGTATGCAATCAAGAATATTCACGGCATCCGGTGTGTGTTGCCACCTTTTTAATTTTTTTGTAGTCATTGAGTACTTGATAGGCTCTGCCAAAACCTTAATTTGTGCTATTTACAAATGCTTTGTTTTGCGTATTATTGTTAAACAGAAGTGCTTTTAACCTAATAATGAATATACTTTGCAATATTGCTTTTCATATACTCGATGTTCGAGTTGGAAATTGTTTGAAAGTAAAAAAAGTTTTGCCAGGTTTGTCTGCAAATGGCTGTTAAAATGGTGCATGTTTTTCTGCTTGACAGGACTGGTTTGTTTACGCCAGACATGGCATTTGAGACAATTGTGAAGAAGCAGATTGAGAAGCTGAAACAGCCGTCACTGAAGTGTGTTGACATGGTTGTGATGGAGTTGACGAATGTTGTACGCTCGCTCACCGAAAATGTTAGTTGTTTTCTGAATTCTTCATAAACAGCCAGTCGAAATGTGCTGCTGCTAGTATTTAGTGCTATGATCTTTTTATAAGAAAATGTTTCTTGCCTCTGAGTCATGTTGAGGAAAAGTTGATGATTATCAGAACTGGTCTATGCTGTATTGTGTGTGATAGTTGTGCACAGTCACAGTAGCTGTGCTTACACATTAACTGTGGCCTGCTGTTTAAGATTTAGGTTTGTATGTGTGTTTTATAAACTATGACCAGTTTAGTTGAAGGGTTATTTTTGTGTGTTTTTGTATATAGCCTCTTGTTTTTTTTGAGCTTAGTTGTTGATAGTACCAGTGCAGTTGATTTTCTGAAAAGATTTGTGTCCAAAATGACCAGTTGTGCATTGCCTGGCTTCATTGAATTATGCTCTGTCACTTGTACAGCTAAGCAAAATGTTGACATGTTAGTCGCATTTTGTATTAGTAAATATGTTGTTCTTGGTTCGTGCACAGATGGCACGTTTTCCGCAGCTGCGAGAAGAAACTGAACGTATCGTCAATACACGTATTCGAGAACGTGAGCAGAAAGCCAAGGATCAACTCATCCTGCTGGTTGATGTCCAGCTGGCATACATGAATACCAACCACGAAGACTTCATTGGATTTGCCAAGTTAGTTTGCGAAATTCTCAATTCTGATGCAGCAGTTCTTATATTAAGCAGATTTTATTTGCTCATATAAAATTGTGTATGGATGTTAATATTAAATTTAAACATACACCACACGGTCATTTGTCTGTACGTATGCAGTGCTCAACAGAGTTCAGAAAACACGAGCAAGAGGAAGCTAGGTAATCAGGTTAGTATGTCGTTTTCGAATACAAATTTTATTTTGACACTTTTATGATGTTGAATAAGACCAGAACAGCATAAGGCCAGAAGCATCAAAAGCAACAATGAGAAATGTCTTTGTAGTGCTTATGACATTTGTTTTACATGATGGCTAGTGTTGTGTCGTGTTGGCAAAGCTCCATACCATTAACAACTGACTGGGTTTTTAATGTAGCACTAGTTGGGTTATGGTGTAATTCAGAAGTTTACATCCATAAATACAGAAAGGGCCATAAAAAACACCCCTCAGATTATGCTTTTTATACTGCACGTGTGCATATGTTTAGCTGTACAAGCAATACAGTATTTCAATCATCGTTTCTTTCTACACAGGATGAAACCAAAACTTTAAAACCAAATGTCAAGATTTTAAACAGAAATATTACGATATAATCAAAGCACCCCAAAAGCGTTTTTACACACATTTTTACTCAATGATGTGTTTGTGTCCATGACAGCTTCTCGCAGCACCAGAGCTGAGAGATATCGCTGTCTGGTTTATCATTTCTCTTGGACTTCTGCTAGACCCTGTGTTGCCTTTTTGACGGCATATTAGCTAGTCACATGCCTGTAATTCTGTTCTGATCTGGCAATCTGCGGTCGTTCCACACCATTCTTCCATTCAATCAAGTTCATCTTCTGCAACAAAGCTGACAACCCACTTCTTGATTGAAAACTCTTTATAAATACATTTTGTACCTCGTCCCTTACTTTGACAAACAGATTTAGTGAAATGTTTTTCTTCGCACGTGAATAGCATGTTTGTCAACAAATTGGTGAAAAGAAAGCTCAACAAAAGGAATAAAAATCTTCAGCTTAAGTCGAAGTCAATTTTCACGGAGAATAGCGCCAACAGACATAGCTAATGCTGTGAAAGTTTCACGGAAGATCACAACACAACATTGTCAGCTTATCTTTTATGAAATTTTCACGAAAGATAACACCGAGCCAAATTCACAATATGGTGACGTAAAACAATGCTAAAACTCATATTGTGTTTTCTGAAGAGTTGTGTCGTTTTCATTTAAATGATACCTGTTGCATAACTCTTTAAGATCTGTTCAAAATCATGTCAGTTTCTCACAAATGATTTAAGCTTTAGAATGCATCTTGAATTTTAGTTTTAACTTAATGCTAAAATATGATAATTTATGTTAATATAGGGGGTCAGTTTTTTTGGCCCACTCGGTATGTTGGACTTTGTTCTTCTGAATATCTAAGTGATTGCTGTAACAACTTATCACTAAGAAATGGGTCAACATAACTGTCACTGTTTTTCTTAGTACAATTAATAAGTTGATATTTCATTTTGTGGCTAAACATTTCAGCAAATTTGTACAGGACATTGTACTATTTGCAACCCATACTACTGTAACAAAACAAGAAGAAGACTCCATGTCTGCCATCGTCACTAGGCTGTAGGCTGTACGCGGTTTTATTATTTCTGACAGTTCTACTAACACAGCTGGACAGAAACTGGAACCAACTGTAACAGTGGGCGGGTCTAGCCTGCCACCATGATGGGCAGGTCTAGAGCCTGACACAGAGTCAAAGTGACCATCTGCTACACTGCTGGCGTTAGTCAGTTATATATCACACTAGTCAAAGGTTATCTCAGAACAAATTGCACTTCATTGTGGTGCCTTTTGATTTCAAGCTGCACATGTTGTCGTAAGATGTTTTGTCTTGTGTTGATTATGGTTTCCAGGTGATACGTAAAGGCTGGCTAGCGCTGCACAACATCAGTATGTTCAAAGGTGGCAAAGCTGAGTTCTGGTTTGTGCTGACAGCTGAGAACCTCATGTGGTTCAAAGATGATGAGGTAAACATGTTATGTGCTACATAAAATATTTCTGTGATAAGTGTAAATAGGTTAGTGCAATGCTGATGTGCCAAGTTTTAGCAGGTTCTGCAAAGTGTTTATATTTAATAAAACGACCCACATTCCCACTCTTTACTTTCCGTGCTATTTCTTTCCTTTGGTTATCTGCTCATCTAGCTATTACTGCATTTGCCTATTGTTAAACTGGATGCTCTGTGCACTGGTCAACTGGTTACCATTCAAGCAACCTTTTTAGTTTTGAAATACAGATTTTTTAAAGCTAGAAATGTCTTTGAAAGTACTTGAAGCTGTTTCTTACCCCTCAAACTCTGTGGCCTCATCTGATTACAGATGATGGTCTAGAGTCAAAAAGGGAACGTTAACACAGCTGCTCTAGTTCCTATAGTACTGTACAACACTCTTGTTGCACGATGTTCTAGGCAGCTTTTATAGGCCTAACAGATTGGATTTTTGTCACACTGGAACCCTTACACTGTGCATAGCCTAGAGGCAGTTGCCTACAGTTCACATTGTAACACAGTGGAGTGGTTCTAGTGGGATTTAAGCTTATCTGAGTTAAGTACAAGAAGCTAGTACGTGACATGGCCCAGATGCAGCGATTGATGAAAGTCTGGGCTGACTTTGAACAGACCATTGTTAACAACGCGATAGACCAGTGGAGCAAGCAAGCCTTTGTCAAAGCTAAAGGACAACACTTTTGCAGTTATGCTGTGGTTGCTATGGCAACTACACAGATGCTTCTCGACCAATACCAGACTCTGTAGGCACAACTAGTAGGTTGTAGCTTCGTGATATTCTGCCATTATGCATCACCGGCTTGTTTTGGTAAAGTTATGCCAAAAAATCGCAGGGGTCTGGTTTTTTTGAGAGACGGCGTATGTTGTTAAGTTGTGATGTCTGCTTAAAATTACAGTCTTGTAGCAGATTCTGCGTTGTTAATGAAGCTGATGTATGTGTATTAAATGTCCGCGCAGATGTGATTATAACAGTTGAGTTTTATGTTACTTTGATGATCCTTGAAAACTGCAAATGCAGTACTGAAAAGTCTAAATTTGGTTCTTCATCAGTAACATTTCATTGTGGACTGTTGTACATCCAGCCTACACTTGATGTTGCAGAGAACTCTTTTGTACTGTTTCAGGAAAAAGAGAAGAAATACATGTTGTCACTTGATGGACTGAAGGTGCGAGATGTGGAAAGCAGTTTCATGTCCCGACGTGTCCAGTTTGCACTGTTCAGTGTCAACAACAGGTTACAAGTTTGCCTAACCTGCCTTTGTCTGTGCTCATCATAAGTGTGTTTTGATATGTTTACTGTTAGGGGTATGTCTTGTTACTTGGATGTCTGTTAGATGAGCCACAGTTGTGGATTGAAGGGCAGCTGCATTTACCTGTGACCCACGAGAGCTATTCAAACCAGTGATCTGCCATTTTGCACTCCTACTTGACACTAGCTGTCGTATGAGCCCATGATCCTTATGTGGGTCTCCCACTCACGTGTAGTTGGTTTCTTTTTGTTGCTCCCAGCAGTGAAGCGTGATGCTAAGAGCTGTTAATACAATAGGTCATTGTTTGTCATTAGAAATGTGTACAAAGACTACCGCCAGTTGGAGTTGTCAGCAGACAGTCAAGAGGAAGTTGACAGTTGGAAGGCTTCATTGCTTCGTGCTGGCGTCTATCCCGAGAGGACTACAGACACTAGTGATGAATCGGTATTTTGTAATTACACTTCGATGATAGTACTAGTATGACAAGTGGACAACGTAATTTGGTAAGGCTGCATTGAATCTGTGGGGGAAAATTGGGACTCTCATCTAATACAATGTTCCCTGGGTCTCCAAAAGTCTTCTTCCTATAGCAGGACCCTCAGTTCATTCAGTTGTGTTTGTGCAGCGAAGCCACGTGACAAGCATAGTAATAAGTTTTTTTCTGCATATAGTACATTTGCATACAGGTTATGGCTCAATGTTTCAGTGCACTAATGATTGTCTCTGGAAGTTTTTTTTTAGAAAGTGTTGTCATGTAGTAGCTGGTACTATTGTTATACTCCCAAGTTTATTAACTTTGCTTAATGTTATTATGGTACAGTTTGAGTATTGATTTCACAGGGCAAGGATGATACAGCATCGCTAGATCCACAGTTGGAACGTCAAGTGGAGACAATCCGCAACCTCGTCGATTCTTATTTGAAGATAGTTCACAAGACACAGCGTGACATTGTTCCGAAAACAGTAATGCATTTGATTGTCAATGAGGTTTGTTTGTTCCTGGTGTTCTTATAATGGTGCATTCAACTCTTAACTGTGCAGTTCTGTCTTTTCAATTATTACAAATTAAGTAGACACGAATACGCTGGCTTCGTATCATGCTATCTAGCATGTTGCTAGCTTGTAATCTCATATCATTCAAACTGGTGTATATTGGAGCTGCTTTAAATTATCATTTACAAATTTAAGAATAAATAAATTTTTATAAATTTAAGAATTGTACCATTAAATATATTAAATTGTTCTGCATCTTTGTATAATTTTAGGTTGTTTGTAACGGTTTATTCTGGTTTCATTAATTACTTTCAGTGTTCATTGTGGCACACGCGGTTAATGCTACAGATTGTGGTTTTTGTGTCGTTTTAGCTGAAAGCATTTGCACAGTCTGAACTTCTTGCTCATCTGTACTCATCTAGGGATCAGGCAAGAACCATTTATGAATTGTTGACTCTTAAAAGTTAAAAGTAAAGTAACAGTGGTGCAGCTTAAGGTAACCATTTCAGTTCAACGATTTTTGAGCCCCGTGTGGGTTCCGGGGCTTAGAATAGACCCACTCTGTCTCCTGGCCGGATGTTGTAAAAGGCGACTAAACCAGGCACCCCTCAACCTCCGCGGCCTCATCTGATTACTGATGATGGTCTGGAGTAAAAGAGGGAACATTAACACAGCTGCTCTAGTTA
>Ga0126335_1000184_pt1 | contig 29511 bp, 19 predicted proteins | sample OlaspJWI45metaG_FD_108409 | JGI IMG/M metagenome (GOLD analysis project Ga0126335, IMG submission 108409) | Marine gutless worms symbiont microbial communities from Oahu, Hawaii - Olavius sp. 1 OAHU.JWI-45 metaG | ecosystem: Host-associated > Annelida > Digestive system > Unclassified | place... | reverse complement strand
TTTTAGTTCTTCTTTAATTGTGTTCATTGTGTTACCATGTAATTTCTATAGGTTTTATATAACTTGTGTCAATCCAGCCTCTGGCTGCAATACCAAATAAACCATTCTTCTTCTTCTTCTTCAGCTACAACAACTAAATGTGTGATTAATGCAATGACGTCCTATCGAGTGAGCCGCCGAACAATGGATATACAAAATAAAATAGAAGTTAAAATTGCTGCTACTGCACCTTGATCAAGCACCACGAAGTCAACAGATGACGACGATGATGAACTGCTTTCACTCAGTGAATGCAGAGACGACGACACCGACCGACGACTGCGACGACACAGTTTGTCAAGCTGTCGACGCAGTCTACCTTGTTCTTTAATCAGCTCGTCACGAGCACTCGTCAGCTTTGCCTGGTGCACCTGCAGTCTCTGTGACAAACAACAGCATTTGACACTCATGTAAGTAGAAATGTCAGAATAAAAACTGCAAGGCCACTGTTGTTGCAGGTGGCTTCTGGCAGTACTGGCTGCATGTACTTGCTCTACAGGCAATCTGGACTCAGATCTCGGCCTGCTGACATATGACTTTACAGCTTACGAGTTGCGTTTTGGAGTTTCGACAGTTAAATTTCATTTACTTTACCAACAAAAATGCCAGGAGATTTGCATTAACAGAACTTGGAAAATTACTGGAAGTTAATAAGCCCCCTAACAGTTTTCAAAGTTAGCTTAACTGATGATATGCTAACAAAAAGTCAGCTTTACTAATTGGTGGAAGTGTGTCCACTGAAAAATGGACCCACATTCTGCTGGTCACTCATACTGTGATGCCGCACTGCAACATTGGCGACTCAAAAGACTAAAAAGAGGCCAAAGTAATTTGGCAAAGATTGCACGAATGCACCACACACAGTTGAGCCACGTGAGAAGACTGACAGACCAACATACTGACAGACAGACAGCACAAACATCGGTAACAATAGTCTGTATTCAATGTAGCCTAATAATTCTACTACACCAGACATGGAACATTACAGCTACTTGTTATACCTTGACGAGATACTGAGCATGGACTAGCAGCGTCAGAGTGGTGTGTCTCGGCAACTTTCCGTCCAATGGAACAACAGTCTTCAGTTTCTCCAGACAGTTGTGAAGATGTGCACGTCTACAACATCAGCAACAATGAACCAATGGATCAAGGAATCAATGTATCAGTCAGTCAAATAAATTAATAAATGAATGACAACACATTGACACATTTACATGAAAATCAAAAATTCAAGATCTAAGTAGAAATTTCATCAGCAGCAATGCATTATGTCATCTCATAAACATCCAGTTTTAAGCCTATATGCAAAACAGGCACAAAGCAATCAGCCCATGCCAGCTGCGATTCTGACTGTGACTGGCAGAGGAATAATTGGTTTGTCACTGAGTTTTATCTACGGCTGTCGAGTTAATGCACTGATGAACACGTCAAAAAATTAATCGTGATTAAAAAAGTAACACCATCAAAAATTTAATGCACTGACAAAGAACTATTAAAAATATTATAAACTTCGCAAAATCAAACTACGCCAGTCAGACTAAAATATGCCGGAACACCAGGACACAGGGACAGACGCCGGCAGTTAACTGCTGTACTAACAGGACCGGTCTGTACAAAGTGAGACCATCGTCCGTCAATGTGGACCAATGGACCATCCTCATTCCAGCCACATGCACTAATGAGACCAATAACCACTGCCTTGCAATAGAAGCTTACACAACAGTTGCGTAGTTCATGTGGTCACTGCAACAGGAATGACACATCTCCACAAATACGGTGTGCATTAACATGTGATTAAAAAAATAAACGCATGTGTGATTAAAATATATGATGCGTCATTAAAATATTTAATGCCTCAATAGTCTAGTTTTATCTAGTTGTGGATAACAACGTGTTCACTGTTCAGCACAAGACATATTTACAAAAACATGAAAACAGCCATCAGTGGTTGTAGCATGAGAACAACTGGCTAGTGACCAAGATGATGCACAAAACATGGCTAAATTCTACTGGTATAAGGGCCAGCCCAGAGCTTGCCAGATAACATCACTGAACATCACCAATGAGTTAGCAGACTATCAAATAATAACTGGTCATTACACATGCCAGACCCTGTGACAGAATACCGACCTATTTTTCTCCAGTTCGTTGTGTATGCTCCTAAAATGCACAACAACATTCACGTAAGAATGGTAACATATTATTTGTACCAGATGACTGGATCAAAATGGCAGGCCCACTAGTAATGACTGGAACAAGCATAGATAAAATATAAGTAAGCAAACGCTGTAGTATCTCATGTGACACATCAGGCACTTTGAAGTCAAAACAATAAGTGAACCGGGACTATTCTACAGATATCACGGTATGCACTACAGTGTAGCTGGACAAGATTTACAGAGCCAACAATGCAGAGTAAACTCTCCGAAAATCACCACAGTGCACAAATTATTGCTAAGGCTACATTTTGGCAATAAAGTGGAACCTCAAACTGTTGTCCTTGTGTGACTTTCTTGACACATACGATGGCACTTGTGCAGGAAGGGTGTAGCAATGATCAATAACTACATCACACACAAATGGATACATCAAATATCAGTAGCTTATAAGTTTGTCTTAATGACAAAAATGAAATTTAAGTTTATTTAATTTATTTGCCGCATGTCAATTTAAACTAGAAACTTTATAGCAAGCCCCTTATGTGGCTACCATGCCACACATACAGATGCACAGACTGGCACAAGGCTCATTGCTATATGTGGCTTTCGCACAGACCATAGACCTTCCACATGTATTGGTATGCCGGGTGACAGTTCCTCCACAAAGTCGTCCTATGTCATCTCATGTTCTGCAGGTCTTCTGACAATGTCACTCTCTCCAGGACTTCCTTGGTCTTCCACACAAGTTACTTTTCGCATCTTCCAGAAGCCATGTCAGTGCTTGCCTCGGAAGTCTGTTCTTAGTTGAATGCCCTGTGCACGTGTCCTAGCCACAACAGTCTAGTATTCCTCAGAATGACTTCAAGAATTTCTAAACGTGTTCTGTCTGATCTTCTCATTTCGTATTTTGTCTTTCCAGTTTACTGCTATGCAGCTGTATAAAATGCTGAACATTGGTAAAACACAACACACAAAAAATATGCCTGAATAAAATGTCTCAAATGCGGCAGTTCCTCAGCTCTCTGGTAACTTCCTGCCACAATTGTATCACTTAAATAAATGTCAACATAACCGAAGGCGAAATGCAGTAAACAGTGCCATGTCACAGGTGGTGCTTGCCTCTATTTTTAAAAAATAATAATAATAAAATAAAATAAGATTCACTGTGGATGTTGTGCTGAGGTTTTCCATAACGAAATGAAAAAGTGAAATAGAATCCTTACACAAAAAAGTACATAACACTATGTAAGAATTCTGTAAGAAGACCGTAACATAACGTCCCATAATGGTGTTACAACACGCCGTAGCAAATAGAAATGGTTTCTATTTTTTCCGTTTGCCACAAGCAGCTCAGCCAATCACGAATTTCTAGGAACTGAAATGAGTCCTTCTGACTCTGAGCAGTCAAAACACAGCGAATTGCTGTCAGCAATCGGCTTTGTATGGCATGGTACAGTTACATTATGGTACGGTTACGGGATGGATGCGGTATGGTACGGCACGTTACGTTACAAAATGGTGGAAACCGGCAGTAAAGCACACACTGGTCACACTGGCTCAACTGGTATAAACCTCGCACCGGCCGCATCAGACACACTGGCTGAGCCGGCGAAATCAAACCACACACCAGCCTTTACTCGAAGCATTTTTCTCATAGGCAGTTGTTAAAATTGAACAGTCGCCACATACTGGCACAGAAAGCAAGCATTGGCCTATCGTTTTGCCTCGTGTGGCAACAAATAGACCTGCATTGTGTTCCACAAACACTAAAGTTGCTAGTTTGATCTTATGAAAAGCAATAAAGGCAAATGCCCATCGTTTCACTTTGAACCAAGCAGCCAGCAGCCAGCTGCAAGCCACAGCAGAGTAAGAGGAAGGTGGCGGCTTAACACACGACGACTATGACAACCAATGACGTAACGGTGACATGTGCCTAGGCCCAGGTATAGCGCTGTCGCCTACTCAGTCGCAGCTAACTCTATCACTCTGATGTCTGCTGCAGTGCTGCTGCTGCTACTATGGTGATGAGAGTTACCTTAATGCCAATACATGCATGCTGCAAGTAACACAATGAAAAATAACTTGACCAGTTAACAGCAAATACCAGAGGGGAGATGCAAAAGCACAGTGTGATATGACAGTATCATGTTTCTAGAACCACAGCTGAGCTGGTGGCTCCTGACAGCTACAGTTCAATGTCAACAAGTGCACTGCCATGGTACATGCACCATACAGGCAGGATGCAATGACATCTTCCACACTATAGTACTGTCTGAACTGTCCAGGTATCCAGGTCTGTAGGCTTATAATGCGGCACTCAGTCACTCACAAACACATCATTTGTGCATTTGAGTATTCTTCCAACAAAACTTTATCCTTGACACTGACACAGTGCTACAGATGTGAGCATGTTTTAAAACAAATGTTTTTTAAAACATGTTTTTTTTTATTTTAAAACAACGAAATAAAACACGCTGTGTTTGGGTTTGAACAGTCAAATAACAGTGCTGTTGCAGTAGCATATTTCAGTATTTGTCCTAGTCCACGCAAAGAATGACTTTTTATGCGCGTGTGTCTCTTAACTGCATTAAATACTCATTTTGTATTATCATTCAGTGTGTCAACAGTCGCGTTAGATTGACAGAAGTGGCCAACAAAAAACACATAAAAACAGTGCAAAAACATGTCTTTTACATGTCTAGACCAGTTGTGCGATGATAATCACCGGTAATCAGCGAACGGCGAACCGCCGTACTTCCCCCTCCCAATCATGGCCGGTCGTCCGTGTCATTTCTTCAGGCACGGACGACACCAGCGAGTGCTAGACAAGCTACACAGAAGCGTGGACAATGACAATTTAAAAGCGGTGGCCGGCAGTTCCACCCATTGAAACCTGGGAGTAGGCGTTAAGTTAGTGTGCTGGAAATAAACATGGGCCCCTATATAAGGGGAAGCAAGAGATCTGAACGGCAGATTTGGAACCGTGTGACCGTAGGACCTTTAATCGTTGCCAACGCCAGGTAATTATCGTCGTCCACGTTCAGCACGACCCTCTCTAGACCATGCCACTGTACAGTATTCCAGATGTGGACACACGAGGACTGGTGCATGGTTTATACCAGTTAGGCCAGTATAGCTGATGCGCGTTTTATATGAATCCAGATAAAATGCAGATTCGGATGTTGTGACAGTAGAATGCGGATACCCTGACCCTAATATTAACCATAGCCATAATTCTAACTCTAACCTCAATCCTAATCTTAACCTCATTACTAACCCTGACACCAAACTTAACCCTAACCATAAGTTTGAACATCCGCATCCCCGCATTGTACTAGTGCCCAAAAACTGAAGATACTGTCTAGGGTCGCGATCACTGTGCAGTGCGCGCTACCTGCAATATCATTTCTATCAACAACTTCAGCGGCTTGTAACAATAAATCAACTTTAAATGTCGAAAGTGCGCTGGACATGTCAGTTGAAAAAAATGCGATCTTGCAAAATTTCTCCCCCAAAGTTTCGCCCACACTGCCAACAAAAACTAGGTCACATGCGAAATCGAAATAAACATTGACGCTGTGTCATTTGCTGTTTTCGTGTCGACTCAGGCGCTGGTTCTAATCAGTAAAATGTAGGCCGGCTGCGTTCTTTCGACGACCATTCACTAGGTAGCGCATAACTTCAATAATTTTGCCTTTAAAGCTAAAAATTCACCAATAATGTCAACTAAAAACATCTGATATACTGTTTCTTAAAATGTTGTGGGACTGGAAATATTTTGTAATTAAATTTTATTTATCTTAAAGACTGCTGCTATTGAGGACAAACACCACAAATAAATTACGCCAGTACATTGATTAGATTTTATCTGTAAAGATGCGTTACATATTCTTTTAAAATCATCATCATCAAAATTCAATTTTTCCAGTCCTTGCAAAAATGCAAGGATATATTAAATGCTTATTAATTAACGGCGTTGTTAATGTTCTGTATAAAGATACCTTATTACAAAGTGGCACTCATGAAATTTTTTTTAAAATACGCAAGGATGCTAACGTATCTGAACCTCAATTCTAAGCCCGTGGCGCACGTCTGACGTGTCTTATCGCAGTTCGGTTCCTCTCTGACATACTAGTGATCCACAACTAAAAGGTTTTAAATATCGAAATGATTTGCAACACACGTACTGATGCTTAAAGAATGCTATTGTGATACCTAGTGTGACGTTATGGTGCCCAATAGTGGCACGTTATGGTACCCAACGCAAACAGGGCAAGAATGCTGTCGCGCTTTGGATTCATGATTTAGCACAATAACATCCCTCTAGTATTCAGGGCCAAGGACGTCATAATGTACATTTTACCATCAGTCAACATTGCTCTGTCATAGTGGACCAGTGCTCATCTCCGTTTCGGCAGTCTCAAGCCAGCGTTGTTTGCATCTAGTAACTCATCACAACTGAAACAATCTTGCAATTGTGTTACACGTATTTATTATGTTATTTTGATCACAATGTTTCCAATTTCAATGGAATGGAATTTTTTGTTGGCAAGTGAATTAGAATAGAACATGCTTAGTAAGAAGAAAATGAATGAGAATGTATGCATGTGTAAGACTGACACAAAATCTGAAAACCAGCAGTAGATAAAACGTCAAGAGTTTATTTACAAGTTTGTCTTGTTGGAAGATTGCAAACGACTGACACACAAGCAGTGGATCGCGGCAGTCTTCAGTGAACAGTACAGTACAGTACAAAACACAGCACAGGCACTACATTGTCACAGTGTACACATTAAAAATATATAAAAAGCAGTCAACAAATAAAATTGCTACAGGCTGGACACAAAACATTTGGATCGCAATGTCAGACGATGTAAACTGATAGGACATAAATGGCCTCTGTGCTGGAGGCAGCATGACTTACTGGTAGAAGCGATGAATAAATCAATTGATCAAGTTACTGAGCTAGGTCACTGAGCTAGGTCAATAGCTAAATGGGCAACTATCGTGGTATTCAACTATTCAACCATACAACCAGGACAGGACACTCAGCCTGGCCATCCCTTCGTGGGCATGACGATGACTACAGGAGATGGGCACAGCAACTGCTAAGCAAAAGCTGCCTAACAGTGACCAGGATTAAATACATTGCAGACTGACCAAGTTGGTTAAACACACCAGCTGTTGTCTGATCTGACCATACAGCCGACATTGGGATGCATGTTGGCTTAATCCTTTCCAGCTCAAATCATCGCAAAAATGGGACAAGCCCAAACGAAAGGATCTTATATAGTCTTCTTTCTTCTCTGAGCAGTGAGCAACTACTGTCATATTAATATAAATGCCATGCACTGTGTGGCAATGTGTGAATATGTCAATCAATCAGATACCAGTACGACATCATCTGACAGTAATTCAGTCAACAAGCAGCAATGTGATACACTTCATCCACAACATTAGTCCTCACTGACATGTCATTCAATTAAGAACTGCAATAATACATCAGTAGTTAAGACTAGGCGAGCAAGTGATCGTCAAAACCAAGACCACAACAGCAACTTGCTTTGTCAATAACAATACTCATAACCATTTTCAAGCACTATCATATCTATCAAACGTCAGATAACGGAGTCTGTTTCCATATGTAATAACTCATGTACATATGCTTTTCTGTCTACTTAAGGAGTAGAAATGTGATTAAACACGACAGCACGTGTCGTCAAAGCAGGCCAGCGGATTCAACATGACAATAAAATATCATTATCAAGTGCCGTAACACAGGATCTAACTACTTTCAGTTTCAGAACAAAAATCAGGGCTTTGGAAATGTCAGAAACTGTTTGGTGCACATGTGACTGGGAAAAGTATCCATGTAAATACAGGCATCAACTTCACCACTCGTCCGAGCGAACAAAAAAAATCCTTTCTCAAGGCCCTGACACAAACTAACGCAAGCACCGTTAACCAGGAAGACTCAAACATTATAACAAGACAATCACTCAAACAGAGAAATTAATATCAAGTAACGCTAATGTTGACAAGTGGTGTGTTAACTGTCACAATGTACATGACAGCATACATAACACGGGAGGCTCAATTAACATGAAACAGATCAAATGCTTTCATAACTGCATGTAACATCATACTACATTCAGCAATAAGCAGACTCCAAAATAAAGCTTTGAGAAATTAATTTCTTCTCGAAATCAGAAAAGAACTTAACTCAAAAACTTCCATGCAGAATTATTGCGATGTGAATAACATTTAACTATGTGGAGAGTCAAAAATGCAGTTACAGCCAAGTTCTAACTAAAATGCATCCCATGTAATGAACAAAATAGTTTACAGTTTACATAAGGTGGCAGTATGGCAGAGTGGTACTGGCACCAAACAAAGTAGCTCTCCATCAAACTGCTTAGTACCAACATGGATACTGTCTTCACCTGGGTAAATTAATCCTGGGCCAACTCAGCTGGCCATACGTACAAAAGCCAGCAGATATGCAGACTGTGCAAATGCAGTCTAGTAGTGATGAGCAAAGGGCCTTGAGCATCAGCTTGCTAAGACAACTACGTGACACTGATATGTGTAGTTTTCACCAGACAATGCACGAGCCACGCGTGCAGCTCTGTCAGGTTTGTAAGAATTTCATGGCCAGAAGTCATGTAAATCTTGGTTTGGTTGCTAAGGCAAGTTTTTTTTTAATTTCAAGTGCACGTGCTAGTTTCTTATTTTGTTTCTGGTTGTTTATACAGGTGCAATCAAATGCCTGGAAACTCTCTAAAATGACCTGTTATTTGCTGAGAGGACATAAATACCTTCTAAGTCAGCTGACTTGCAGCAATGTGAGAAACTGTATAAGTTGGCTGTAGGCGTGTAGAAAAACTATAGATGGCAAGCCAGAACCATGAAAGTTTGCACACAAACTACAGCGAGCAGTATTCTTGACACACAAATAATTGCAGCCTGACAATAAGAGCAGAAACTCCCACTGGCTGCATCACTGAAGTTCACAATTCACACACAGCCGACCACACCATTATGATACTGACACTACAGCAGTGAATACAGCAATCAACCAGCCTGGACATCCCTCTGAAAACCAGAAGGCAAACAGGCAGACCACACACATACCAGATATGCACGAGCATTTTGCAGTGTTTGTGACTGTGAGATCAACACACATAGAAAATTTCTGTAGAATACTTAGGCTTCCATTGTAAATCACCAAAACAACTCAAAACTGAGAAGACATGTCAGCTAATACCAGCCATAAAAAATAGAACCAGCACTGCACAGCCCGGCATTACATGCCTGCACGGCTGTAACCTTGACATTTGATCTTATGATCCCAAAAGCAATCCAAGTGTGGTCTAGGCATGGACTATATGTGTACAAAGTTTAGTCACTCTTGGTGCAAAGAAACTTGAGTTATCCTCTGGGAACTAAGTGACAACAGACGGACAGCACCATACACATTCCGTCGTAAGACAGATGTATTAATGATGATCACTCTCGCTGCCTGTGGTGGCATACACAGTCCTTATCTACACGGAGACATTCTCCCAGCCGGAAACAGAGAGCATGCAAGCTTCAGTCGACCGGCGACAAGTATTCAATTCATGCAGCTTTCCGAAGTTTATGTCGTCCAGCCTTGGTGTGACTTGTTGCGTGCAAAAATGTCTTTGAGGTTGAGAGCGACACGCAGCCGTTCCTGCTTTGGGGTCTGGCACGATGTCTGACAGAATCTGCAATATAATAACATCATGGTAGGGATGGACAAGCATCATTCAAAGCACCAGACGGTCATCAACACAGCTAAAAATGTAGATGATGGCAATTTTTTTCTAAGGGGAATACCCTTATCCTGCCCTCTGGCAACATCAAGCCCCCAATAATATGGGCACTAAACCCTTTCTTAGTCTACAACAGAAAGCTGTGGTAACTACAGTCGCTACTTCACATCAGTAATAACAAAGCTATATATTGAGATAGAAAGAGAGAAACCACAGTGAGAGTAAATAGCAACCGTTTGAACTCTTCGATTTCATGGTCAAAATCATCGGACTCACTGCGACCAGCTTCGTCACTCGGCAGAAAAATGTCATCTGCACAAACATTTGCTTCCAGCTCTGCACGTTTTCACTTTCACACTTTTGTTTGAATTAGTGATAACACTGATAATAATAATAATAATAACCAGAAAATAATAACAACACATTAAATCATTCATCAAATTTATCAACACAAACATATATATTTACCATATATACTCACTTATAAGCTGCCCTGCATATAAGCCGACCCCCATTCCCACGGCCAAAAATCTAGCAAACATCAGTGACTTGCATATAAGCCGGTCAGGAAAAATGGCGATGAATACTACCCTAGATCAATGCCTTGATAATGCGCGAGTGTCAACAAGTTCACAAGAACAACTGCAGCAGCATACAGTGCAATTTACATGCGTGTCATCTGGCAGCAAGCTCGAGTATGGCTTTGGCTGAATGATCATCTTTGCATGGTCTGAATGTTGGAATGGTGTCAAGTTATAGTGACTGACCACTGCTATACAGCTGCAGCAGTCCTAGTGGGTGGTCATTAAGAACACCACAGCCATTCACACTCCTACTAATGGTCCGTACTGTGTGTATGACACTCAAAGTGAGCATTGTTGAGAGATAGCTATGACGCTGAATGTTGACTCTGCATGGCTGTGTGGCGTGAATAGCGTATAAGCCGACCCCAAAACTTTAGTGTCAAAATTTGGCCAAAAGTTGTCGGCATGCAAGTATATATGGTGAGTAAGTCCACAGAAAACAGTGCAGCATGAGAATGGGAATAAACATGGCAGAACAACATACAACAAGAACGTCAAAATAACTAGGATTGAAAACAACAGGGGGTAGAAATGTTTGCAAGAAAAACTGAAGGAACAAAATGTCCCCAGACAATTCTAACCCACGTGTGTATGACATTACTGTCAGTCAGCAACTGAACTGATGAAAAGCCAAGAACTTGCACTATTTATCAGAACAACACAAACACAATTTTTGTCCACTGCTGCTGAGTTCCACGTGCTAACACAACACAGTCAGCGGGTCTGTTGAGCACGAAAAATCAAAAAACAGTATCAAGTTGAATAGAAGAAAAAATACTGCAACAGAGAAGCTTAACATTTTTAAAAAAACTATCAGTCAACTGAAAGATGACAATAAAAAATCACACAAGTGATTGACTGACCAACAGGTAAATCTTGCAGTTCAGCACCGTGCTTCTGACGTTTGCCTTTATACGACGCTGCCTGTGATACCTTCACACCACACCGATGATATAACATTCGTCAACTATGCAGTATTTCAATAATTCACCATACAGAATTAAGGGTTTACTACTCATCAATGTCGATTAAACATATTCAACAGAAACAGTTTAGACTTCTACATTCAATGGACTTTCACTCACTCTGTAGTCTACTACGAAAACAACCCCTGGCATAGAATAGCCAAAAATAAACCCCAAAGCAGAAAATGTGATAAGTGCACAGTTGTTGCAAATGTTTCCAACATATTTTTGAACCATACTATCATCAGCAACTTAGCAAAACTTTGAAAAATTTAAATTCTTGTCAAAGAGTAGGTTCCGGGGTAAACAACATATAAGGCTGGACTAGATGGCTTTCAGCTAAATTTAAATATGGATGACACTTCTTCGTCTTCATTGTTCTTCTGTTGTTTACTTTCTTTTCCTGTTTCCATGCTGATTTGTCTGCTGCTGCAGTTTCAATTGTACACAAGTTCTATATTTTACGATATCATTTAGTAACTCTACCATGAGTAGCCTCTCATCAAATGACAGAAACACACAAATCAAACGACATAATATACCCTCTGCATCTGCTGTGAGACACTGGAGTTCTTGCCATTGTGGTTGTTCAGTGTAGTTGAGCTGCCTGTCTCCGCAGTTGCGGTCAGCATAGAACTGCGTTGCTTTGCAGCATCTCGGTCTCCAGACACTGACATCACCTTTGGCACAGACTGTGCTCGTGTGGCACTTGACTGCAGAAGTTGTCGATCAGTGCCGTTTGTCTTGGTCGTTAGACTGGCCGTCGGTGTTGGCATGTCTGTCAATTTGGCGAGATGAGAATTCAGCTCCGCAACAAGTTCAACTTTTGTCACATGTCTGGCAGGTGATGCTCCTGTCGTTTTCTTGTTCTGAGCTGCAGTGAAAGCAGCAGAGTGTGACAAAGTTGAGTCCCCGTGACTACCGGTATCAGTGCCAACATTCTTCATGACTCTAGCTGGCGATGTTCTATCACCTGCCAATAACTTTGATGCAGCATCCTTGCCCTATAGTAACAATATATGTATAAGTTTCGGCAGAAATGTGAGCATCTTTTAAAACAAATGTTTTTAAAAACATGTCTTTTTGTTTTAAAACAACGAAATAAAACATATTTTATAAAAAAAAACTGGAGATGATGACGATGACATATGAATTAATGCTGCCAGCTGAAAGCACTGCTGATGCCGACAGTTAATTACATAGAATGACTGACTGTAACTGATAGGTGATTAAGACTGCGATGTGTGGTTTGTGCTGCATCATGTGCATAGCCTAGGAACTGTGTTGCTTGTTGATGGTTAATCAACTCAGTATTTTTGCTAATGTAGTAATTTCCAGTTCAGTATTACTGATGAGTGGCTCAGTATTTTTTTTTATTATTTTCTGCAGATTTGAGCATGTTTGTTGTCAGTCTAACATCCAGATGCAAGAATGATAGTCAATAGTGTTTACACTGTTTGGGTTTGAACAGTCAAATAACAGTGCTGTTGCAGTAGTATGTTTCAGTATGTGTAGTAGTCCATGCAAAGAATGACTTCTTATGTTTGCGTGTCTCTTAGCTGCATTAAATACTTATTTATATGATCACGTAGTGTGTCAGTTTGATGCAAACAGTCAAAACACACATTGCATATTGACAGCAGTGGCCAACAAAAAACACAAACGTTTTAAAACAACAACAAAAACACAGCGTAAAACGTGTTTTTTTACATCTCTAAGTTTTGGGATGTGAAGAAGTGTGCATTCAATTTAGTTTAAATCTGAAAATTTTCATAAAATCAAAAATCCTTGAGACTAAGTGTTTGCTGGCACGTTGTCCTGGTGAAACAGCATGCCATGTAGTAGCTCTTCTTAGGAAATGTCCACACAAAAGGCTCGGCAAAATTAGCCCAAATGATTATGAATGTATTGGTGTAATAATTCAAATAAATACTGGCAAAATGTTTACTGCAACAATGCAGTCTACTAACCTTTCGACATTTCTGCTTTGTTTTCTGTTTCGTTGCTGCATTGCCAGCTAATGGCGATGAAGTGACCGTGCTGTCAACACCATTAATGAAGCGAATGATCTCTTCCACCTCCTGATCATTGAGCGGCGTCGACCCAGGTGCCGTGGAGCCAGCAGGTGGCATCGAGTGATTGACAGAGCTTGGTACCTCAGCCATGGACTGACAATCTGTCACACTGGCCTCAGCTTGCTTCTTTCTTTCCTTCTATACAACAGCAGTAGCAATAAGACAGCATGTAACAAGCACTTGTTAACTGCTGCAAAGTTCGAAGCACGCATGACATATTCAAACACTTTCAGCGCCTCTGCTTTTATCATGTTATGGCTCTATACAAATTACATTGTAATGTCATTATCAAGACCGTGTGTGCTGCTTTCAAGGACTTTTATGGCCTTAAAAGATCACACAGCAAACATCACTAGTTCAGCTAGGCTCAGCTAAAACAACGAGAAGCATAAAACATCTGACCCGCTTTTGGAGTCGGGCACGGAGGCGATCACGAGTTTCGGCGTAGTTTCGACTTAGTGACGATGTAGACTGCTGAACACGGACATACACACTAAATGTACTCGTATCAGTCACATTAATCACATCAGTAACAATTGTGACAAAGCCAAAATCACTGCTTTCTAGTGTTTCAAGACTGTAAATTTCAAATATGAATATGCAAATAAGTTCATTGTTGTTCCAAGTCTCGAAGACAAAGGTGGGTAAAGTTTTATCAAAGGTTACTAGCCATTCTGCCCACCCAGTCAGGCATTACGTAAAACGTAGGCAGTCCTGTCCCACCTTTTGCCAGCCAGGGTCGCCATTTCCCGTACTAGTGTGTATGATTGTCGACCCGTTGACACTAATGCATTCCAGGCTCAGGATTTCCAGCTCATGTTTGCACCTATATGCCCACCTGTCCAATGCCCAGTGCCTATTTACCTATATATCCTGCCCCATTCCACACTGCTGCACATACAATCTGGCTGTCAGCAGCACTTGTGCCTTTCAGGCCCAGGCCTGCAGCACAGTGATAGGCCTGGGCAACTCACCTGGCGCCTAGCCAGCGGGTGCCATGAGATACGAAAAATACAAATTTTCTGCCCCCCCCCACCCTTACCCAAACTTTTTCGCACCTTAAACCATCCCCGGGGCGCCCTGGAGCTACCCTGAAAATTTGGAGACAATCGCCCATTCCCAGTTATGAGCATCCAGACAGAAAACAGACACACATAGCAGCCTATATATAGATGCTTTAACCAATTCAATCTCAATCACCAGACATCACTCTGTGTCAAACTTGTTCATTTTCGTACAAAATACCGAGTGCCTTGCTTTAATGAATTATTCGATGACAGTCCCAGGTTCTTATAATAAAGATTTAATTTGCACTGTAGCATTAGTGCTGGATTGAACATGCTACAAGTAAATTTGGTCTACAAAAAAATACAATACATTACAAAATGCTCCTATGAAAATAAATGTTCGTACACCAAATACAGAATGACTAATGACAAAAAGGTGCAAATGACTATATGGCAAGATGGCGGAATTCTTCGAGAGACTGTGGCTATGTGAAGTTTTCAAGACAGTATAATATGAAATCATCAACTAGCGGGAGATGCTGTATGGTCACTGACCGACATGTGTCCAAAGAACTCGCAATGCCAGCATTCACAGAACTTGCCATCTTTCTTGTCAGTGTTGCCACCAGTCGTACCACTACGAGAAGTCTTGTCTGAAGTACAGCTGCTGTCTTCTGTGCTGACACTGATTGGGTCTGCTAAGTGAGACTTATCAGTACACTGGGTCAGCTTACATGGCCCACTTCCACCGCCAGCTGGCGATGGCGTCGTTGACTTAGATCGACCCACCATGTCTGCTAAGAGCTTAGCGGCAGCAGCATTGCTGAGTGGAGACTGTTTAGCACTGCCATTGGCTGCTGCTGCTGCTGACGCTTTGTTGCATGGTGGTTTTGACTCTCGGCTATTAGTCAGTGGCGGTGGTGTCTGTTTATCTTGTGCAGCCCAGCAAGGGGATGCTCGTGGCCGTTCTGACTTGCTTGACGACGTTGTAGTCGTTAATAATGACGCACATGCAGTCGCTGACGTAGCTTTAGTCGTCGGTGGTGGGGTCAGTTTAGCTCTTGTTGGCTTGTCGGTGGATGTTGTGCTAACTGAGCCAAATACAGCCGATGAAGTGCAAGAAGCAGTGACTGCAGGCACTGCTATTAACTGTGACGGCTCACTCGTTGTTACTACTTCCATCTCAGTCCAGTCGTTACTGTCCATCATCTGGCAGCTAGCATCTATTTTCTCACAAAACTCGGCCGATGTTCCAGCCGACTTACTCGTACTCCCGACATCTTCATTCTTGTGTGCAGTGCAACAGGCTGAGTTTTCTGAGACAGAAGAATCCTTTGTGGCATCATCGGAAACTTTTGTATCATCACATGGATACAGCTCCGCAGCACAGTCAGACCATATCTCTTCTTGATCAGATGGTGACTGCTGTCTATCCACTATATCATTGTTGGCCATCTCGAACGATGTCAGCTTGTCTGCAGTAACACTACTGTTAGCTTCCTGCATCTGCTCCTCGCCCAACAACATATCCCACAGTGCCTCGGGAGCGGCGTCGTGAAGCTCATAGAGCTGAGGGTTGAGTAGACGTCGGGATGTACCGAGCTGGCTCAGCTGGAGGTGGTCGACGGATGGCTTCGGTGCAGCAAGCCGTCGACGGGCCGCCTCAAACATACACAGAGAACCATTGTTCAGCTGACAGTGAGGACAACTGCACATGCTTGGATCAGACGACAGGTCCACCTGCAGCACACGGTTTTAATATGAACATGTCATTTGCTGATTAACTATTATGGTCAGCATTGCTGCTGTCATCTTGTTGACATTATGTGTAACGTGCATTCGCGACTTACAAAATGGTATGCAATCCAGCATCAGAGATTTGGTCAATTGAGTGACATCACTGCATCTTACACATTAATAAAAATCAGACTCATTTCCAATGGATTACCGGTGATCAATCACTTTAATTGCTAAAACCTGAAGCCCAAAAAGGTTCTTACAAAATACAATAAAATAAGGAAATAATCACAGAATGACTACTTTTTCATGGAAGAAATGGACACACTTCTACACAAGTTGTAAATTACCCAAGATATTTATTCATTAATCTGCTTTAAACTTTTGCATTACCAAACTGCATGCGAACAATTCTACTTCAATCCTACAACTGTATGTTTTTGACATACAAAAACACACAACTCAAAACGATAACAATGAAACATGAAATACTGCACAGGAAGTAAACAACAACAACAACAACCACCACTACTACTACTGCAACAAGGCATGATCGTATAGACAGCTACTAACCACTATGTTGCTTGGGCCAACTCAGCCTTACATCCCTCTGGGGTTGGCAAATGAGGACCAGCTTCAGCTAGGAAGGCAAAAGCAGATAATCATTTCATCTGTGGATAAACCAGCAGGTGGCAGGTAAAACTGTGTGATCCCTCATGAAAAAGCACTATATTAAGTGTCCTCTATCTTTACTCTTTACTACTACTACTACCACTATTTCTACTATGCTGACCGAGTTCATCATCATCCTTGCAACAAGTGATGATGGACGAACTTCTCTCAGCTGTGACTCCCCATCACATACTCCATCTCCCTGTCATAAACAGCCAAACAAATATAACATCAGTTTTTAGCTGTAACCAAGTTATCTGTAGTATACGTTGTAACTGCAGCACTTCTTGACACCATGCCAGTCAGTGTTGTTTACACAACGTTGTCATGGAATGTCTGTTGCTTTCAAACAATAAACTAAATAGTCGAAGATTACATAAAGTGGCAAGGCTTGATGGACATTTTGTGGACAGCAAAGTCAGTTCGACAAAGGCAACAGGTGAGCCAAAACATCACAAAATTTTGTGAGTAATAGACTGGATGTTTTAGAGGTAAACTCACAATTCCACAAAGTCTATGGCATCCCAACAACAGAATATAACACATTACCACTTTAGTATCATTCACATCTTGCTCAAGGTGTGGTGGCGGTGTAGCAAAATCGCCATGAGATTTCATAACGTCGGCAAACAGACTGTAGTCCTCGTCAGCAGCAGGTGGTGGGTCATTCGCAAAACTACAAAACAATGCAAAACACTTCACTTGTATGATCACTGTTTAACAATAACTGTTGATCAATGTCAGTAAGCACACAGGGTCTCACACCCTACTGGACACATCATGTGTCATTTCAGTCTTTCCAGACGGTCGCTTACACTGTTACCGACAGCCAAAATTGGGTAACAAAATAAAATGTTCACCAAAAAAACTCTAAATATTTAGCACAAATAGACGGATGCCCAAAACAAAAAATCTCTGGTCTTTTCGTCTTCTCAGACATACAGTAGAGCAAATGGAGTGGGTCCCATCTCACAAACCAGAGCCTACACAGAGCTCCATCAAACTCTTAACATACATGCATCTATATTATAAAAGTTCTTATCATAACTATTCGTCTGTTTGACTGCCGTGCCATCGGCACAGTGCCAACAGGCAGACGGTCACATGACATAGCTGCTGCGGTGCAACACTGGATATGACTGGAGAGACAAGCACTGCCAACATCGAGCAACAATCGCACTCGGGTAGAGCACAATTTTGGCTCGTAACAACATAAAAATCATCGTCTGCACTGCAACAAACAGCAACTGGCCAAAGTAATTTGGTGAAGGCTGCATTGCATCCCCACCTTTCCCTTTATAATGGTACAATAGGCAACTTATTCCACACTTCCTCCATCTCTCTCCCTGTATGGGGATTGTGACCCCATCAAATGCAACGTTCTTTGGACCAAACAGATGCACATTTCTACGAATTAGGAGCTCAATCTGTGCAGCTATTTTGCAGAAAGACTGACATATTGCCAGAAACACCATGCCCCCTGCATACCGATAGGCATGACAACAACTGCTGCTTTTTGAACATTAGAGAGAACAAAATCTGCAATTCAGTTATTGGATGGAGCACATAAAAGTTACTGAAACTTCACATTCGCTAATAAATGAAAAAATGACATACTCAAAGTTTTCACCGAAGAACCGACAGCGGTCAAGTATGATGGGACTCTCTGAGCAGCTGCTGGAGCCTGAACTAGGCACTGACGGTGGCTTGATGTTGACGAAGTATGAATGCAGTGAATCACTACATGCAACAGAACTCAGTGGGCGTGGCCAGCGAGACGGAGACACCTGCTGCCACACTGTATCACCACTGGAGCTGACGTCGTTAGCCTCGGGTAGCTCCGCAGGCTGTTGACATTGCTCTCCATCATGATGATGATGGTGATGGTGATGATGATGCTGCTCACTCACTTCAGGACTGATAAGGCCACACGTTACAATGTGAGATATGTAGCACTCATCGCATGGACACCTGCACATGATCACATCACAACAGTGTTTTCATGGTGACGGGTATAAAAAATAACAACCACCAATGCATTGATGCTCAGCTGGCTTACGTAGATCAGTGTGATCTAGTTTATGGCTTGTAATCAGGTCGGTGAGTATGTCTCTGCATTCAAGATTACTAGTCTCTATGTTACGATTTGCAATACTCTAGTTAACAGACACACACAAAGACACCACTCAAACAGCTTATGTATGACTAGCTCAAATAGCTGTAGCCAGCAGAGCTAGAAAGTACAAAATGTCATCTGAATGAAAGGATAAATTATAGGGCTGTCGAATTAACAGGTTCACGAAGGCGTCAACGCCTAAAATAATTAATCATGATTAAAAAATTAATGCCATTAAAAAATTTAATGCACAGACAAAAACTACAAAAAATATTATTGCAACATTGTACCACTCTGACTAAAATATGCCAGGCCGCCAGGACACAGGAACAGATGCTGGGCAGTTAATTGCTGTACAAAGTGGATCGGACTGTACTAAGTGAGACTGTCATCCATCAATGTAGGCCATTCTTACCACATGTACTAATGAGACCAATACCGACTGCCATAAAATAGCAGCTTATATAACAGTCATATATTTCATGCACTGACTGTAACAGGAACGACACAATATGCGTGAAAATTGCATTAATGTGCGATTAAAAAATTAATGCTTCAACAGCTCAAATAAATGAACGTATACAGCAGACTAAATACTACACATACATGATTCTAACAGACTCTGTATGTATTAATGATGCTGTACAAACCGTGTCTGACTGCATCTGGGACAGTGTGTGTCGTCCACCTTCTTGCCTTGCAGTATCTTCATCATCATCTCATTGAAATGAACATCGAAACTACAGCAGCCACATCACACAACACAACGCCTTGACACTGGCAGCTTCCAGCTACCATACTTATAACACACTAAAAGTAAGAAAGACAGAAATGCAGAATACACTTAATAATTTTTATTTGTTAAAGTGTGTTAACTATTAATGGCGTGACTATTCATCAACCAATAACAGTTGACCGAAGACGTCTGGCATGGTCTATATGCTGTGAGAGCAATCGGTTGAACTGTAGTATGCAAAGTTTGTAGTATGGAGTACAGCTATAAGAATATGACCCAGACCCTTCTTAATGATGTCTTGATCTGTCCTGTAATCTCTTAACAACCAAATAACCCACCTATTGAGACAGAAGTACATTGAAATAATGGCAACATCAACTGTGTGATCCCTTATGAAGAGGTGCTATATTGAAGTGTCCTCTGTCTTTAATGCTACAACTATTACGTTGTTGTTGATGTTACACTAATAGAGAGAGAATACCGGCTGTGGCAGTTGGAGTCTGTCTGTCTGCTCTTGGGCAGAGTCTGTTCCAACAGTCGTCGCTGAGCCTTGAAAAACTCCCAATCTTCTTTGAACATCTTCTGCTTCAGCTTCAATGCAGCCTGCATCAGCAACAGCAATATGCAGACAGGTACTGAGATATCCACAGAGACAGTGAGTGTTAAGGACGATGGACAGAAAGATGGACACTCGACAGTTATGGCATTTAATGTATGTTTAGCAAATTGATGATGTGCATGAGTATTCCACAGTTATGGCCTGAGCAGTCCAGTGTTACAAAGTGGTGAAAAATTGTTACTGTCAGCATCTCTGTGGCAGTTTAGTAGTTTTAGTCTGTAAGTACAGCTGTTCAAACACAAATTTACTTACTGACTCACACAGAATGCATCAGTCACGTAACTGCAAGCACACAGTACTCACTTGTTGTTCATTGTAAGCTTCAATAAGTCGTTTGCAGTCCTTCCAAACGGCACTCACTACACTCATCTCACTCTCAAACTTGATGTAATCTGCCAACGTTCTGTCGTACTGTGAACCACCACTGTAGTCGTCGGCAGACATGCTCTGTCTGTTGTCAGCAAAACACATGCCCATTACACGAAGCATCAATGGCTACAAACGACAGCAACTACATCACTGGTGAAAGATAACTTCTCTTGACAGTCACACGGGCACAATACAAGTGCACTGACAGTGATATAAAGCACAACATACAAGTGCAACCAGTACTCCTCAGGGCTTGAAAAAACCTTGGTTTTATAGGGAGACTTCTGGTTATAGCATATTTATTCTAAACTAGCCATTATGCCCTACTAAAATTAAGCGAGCAAATAATGCCATGTGATCGTGAATGTCACAAATCATGATGCAAATATGAGTACTGTCATTTAGCCTGCCAAGTTATGCAATAGATGGAAAAAACTACAAAAAAAACTAAAATACTTAAATGCATAGTTATTTTTGGAACCTGAAAATGCAGGTTTTCAAAACCCCAATTCTACAGCTGTGGTACTGCTAGTAGGCAAAGTAGTATAAAAGCTAGACCTGATGTGGGAGAGGACTTTAGGCATGCAATTCTGAACTACGGGGTCAGAGTAGATAACGCTGTGAAACAGGTGCTTGTTATGTAGCTGCCATGTTACATTAAACTGTTTCAGATGTTTCTCTTCCTGCACATGTTCATCACCACCACCATCACACAATCATCGTTCTCTGCATAAATTACTTCATTGTACAACAGTAAAGTGTCAGTATAACTCAATCTCACCAGGAAAAAAATAACATCATTTTTGTCCCAACCTTTAAGATGAAGGGGAGTCAGAAATAAGTAGTTGTATCAGTTAACTTTAAGGTTTTTGATATTCTTTGGTTAACATTTAAAATACTATCTCTCTCATGAACATATTAACGTCATTTCTTGTCATAAAATAACTTCCAAAAGTCTTCACCCAGTAAAATCATTTGTAGCATGAAATTATAATGGTACATCTTCAGAAAGTACAAGCTGAGATCGTATAGCAAGCATAGATAGTCTCCGTCAAATTAAAAGGCAACTGAGTGTTAGTAACATTATTGTTGTTACTTACAAACGATGCTATGAAGGTGGCACACTGGCTGGAGGCACATAAGTCAGCATACTCAGACAGCAGAAGTGAAACAAACTGATGAGCCCTCGTCTCCACTTTGTGATCTACTGTCAACTCACGAAGCAGTCGCACTTTCATTTCAATGACGACTTCTCGTACCTGTGACTCTAGCCGCTGATATAGCATGTCAGCATCATGCTCACACAACCTACAATCACACACGACAGTTGCAGATTTCCTAGTTCTTTACCTACTGATCCACCCTACTTGCATAAAATTTGCTACAAAGACTATTACATTTCTTTCAGAATCATTTGCCAGAATAGTGCATAACTAAAGCAAATTGTGATGTGCTGTACAATACTTTACATATTTTTTTAACAAACTTTCACTAAACCATGGTGTTACAACGCCAAATGTGTCACGAACAAACTATGCACACAAATGCTTGTGTTACATACAAACGGTGCTATAACAAATATTTTCACAAGTACAGATATATGCAGCACACTAGAGGTTTTTTGCACTATGTGCTACACAAATTCACACTGACATTGACATTTACTGTCATCAGTAAACATCTAGAAAATATAACTTCAATGCAATGTTAAAGATCTTTAATACGGTATTACAGCAAGCCACGACAGTTTACCTGCGGACAAGATGCATCAATCTATCATTATCGAATGTGCCAGCATGACTGTTATTATTGTCAAGGTGGTATATTGCACGTATGACGGCACTCAGCTCTGACCAGACTTGCTCCAGCTCCTGTGACAAACGCTCTTTCTCCACCTCTGCAGCCCTGCCAAGTCATAACCAAAAATAATGTTTTGGCATGAGTCCACATAGACAGAGACAGACAGACAATCTGACACAGCAATGAAAACAACTATCAACAAGACTGCCTTTCTATTAAGGCAGATCATCCACATGCATTTTTGCTGCTGTGACCACGACCTCACTCAAGTTAGATATTCTAAATATATACCGGCATTCCACAAAACTATGGCACCACAATGTCATACTCAATAAGTAACACAACAATCCTCAAGCATCAGTGAGTTGAGTGATGTAAACCATCTGTCGATACTTCGAAGCATTTAGACATGGCTTACTAGTGTGATGGACAAACAGACTAGATAGAATTACGATAGCAATAGCGGTCTCTAACACACTGGGCGAGGGCCTACCATGTTAGATGAGTGCCAATGAGATTGCTAGGCCAAGGCATTAAAAAGTTAGGGCCCAAATGGCTCAGACAAACACACAGGCACAAAAATTTTAGTATGCATAAAGAACAATGTATGATTACACAGAACATCAATCACAGGTAATGCAACTATCAACAAGATAAGTGCTGACAATGTACAGCAGTGGCATACATGACAACTGACTGACTAACAAACTGTTACCATGGAGGTTCTACTACTGGTGTTTTTTTCTGTTTTACAAATGTACAAACCTGAACTGTAACCTATTATGCAGTGCAAGACAAACAATTGTAGACATGCTGTAAAGTTCTCGGCTTAACACAAGCCCTTTTTGGTCGAGTGAGTATGGACTAAACGTCCCGCTCATAGATCATTGCTGGAATGATTTTTACAGGTCAGGTGACCCAACCAACAGTGTCAAAGTACTTAAAGCTAAGCCAGTTGGTTGCACAGATCATGCTTCAATCCCACCGTGACTACTCCACTTCCGATGTCAACACAGTCAGAGTCAATCCCAGAAAATCTCCTCTTGAAACAATTACTCAGTATGTGAAGGGCATCAACATAGTAAGACATCGCTGGCAATGTATACCTGGCTTTGAGACATGACTCACAGGTGCACGTGGAACTGCGAGCAACATCACTTGATGGATTTACGTCCGTCATTGGAGTTGGCTGTAACATATTATCAGTTATGATCAATAAACCAATCACAGAACATGCATACATGAAACAGGTGTCAGAGTTGTGAGCCATCAGTGACAACTGGGAGCATTATGCAAGTATGGGTGAGGTTGAACAGAGCAATTAGACCAAGGTTTTGTAACACATTAGTAACAATATGCATTATTTGTCCATCTGTTATGTGTATCATGGCTAAGGACAAAACAGGCATTCATGTCCCACTCAACACATAACAGGGTCACACCAGAGACATTGTTTTACATGCAATTGACTGCACTGGCTGAGAAAACTAAAACTAATTTATAAAATAAGACAGCTTAAAGGTAAGTACTATAACAAACTGAATTGAGCACAAGAAACAACCTATACAATACATGCTAATAAAGTTGGACCACTGAGCTCACCAATGATGATAAAAATGAAAACCATTTAAAACTGACAATGTTCTGCATACTTACTCGTACTCACATATGGTACAGAATATACATAACAACCTAATGACCTAAAGTTTCTGACAAGCACACACAATAAAGTCATATATACTAGCCATAAAGTAAAAAACACACTAAAGAACAACAAAGCACGAAGACAAAACCTCAGTCTTTCGCTCCTCTTCCTCCACCATTCTCTCACAGCTCTTACACAGCCAAGGCAAGAACTGCCAACCACACAACATCTACATGTTCACAACGGCTCACACGTGTTAACAACAGAAACACAGTGCTTGACTGATACTGAGAAAACTATAATATCATTGCATGACCTACACCATCAACACATTATCACCATATTTCATCATTAAATGTGGGATACTCAACTGTTGGCATATGACAACAGGTCTGAAATACAACTTTGACTATGTCCATTCCACTGTGCTCAAATTTAGTACTATACTCAAACTAGCTCGTGGAATATCTATAATCTCACATACAATCTTTTTCTGTGCAAGAAAGGGGGGATTTGAGAGTCATCAATTATCAGTTACAGTTGTTGGAACTGATGTTTTTTAGCTCGTTTTCACAGCTAACCGTAAAGTTAGCCTCGATAACCGATAATCTGCTAACTCAAAAGTTAACCTATGCTAAACCACTAAACTGCTAGAGCAATTAGCAAATGTTAATGATAACCGCTAACCGCTAAATTTTTTACACAAATTTATCTTTAGGTTTCGTTTTTTGCTATAAAACCCTTAAAAGAGACACTTCAATATGCTCTAGCTTAGAAAACAGCTTCCCAACAAGGCATAGCATGACAATATCGTAGTTACTACGGTCAAGATAATCGAAACTTTTTAATTCTTACTCTTTATTGGTTCAGTTTTATCTATTAAAATAAGTTGAACTACAGTCATCCATCCATTTTTGCTTGTCCTCCTGTTAGCGAACTTAAACTTAGCAGAACTAAATTTAGTGGACGCTAATTGGTCCGCAAACGGTTTTAGAAGTTAGCAGAGCCGCTCATCTGCTAGCGAAAACGTTCGCTTCACTAATTAGCGTTTAGTGGAACTGTGCCCACCACTTACTGAAACACCTTGTATACAAGTAACTGTGCTGGAACAGTTACTAGTAACAAGTATTAGAAGCTTCTTAAGCCAAGAATGTAAAGACATCGAAGTGATCTTGTAATGTGTAATTCAAATTTTAAAAATACACAAAGTGTCTACACTATCTACTTGTAAACTAACAAACCAGCTGAGCACTCAGCAGTTAGCACAAATGCACACTGGTACATGTCATCATCATCATCATCATCAATCAGGCATACCCGAACCCAAGACAACAGTCCGCCAGCATTCTCTGCTACTCATCGTTGTACCCAATTCCGCGAGGTTGAACCCTGTGTCTTTCGACAGGAGAGTGGCGTAGTCCAGTTTTGGTCTTCCAGGCTTCATCTGTCTGTGTTGTGGTTTCCATAAAACCAGAATTGCTGCTGCTTCATTGCTTCGCCAACAGTGACCAGGAAGTCGAAGTGTGCGCTTTTTTATTGTCTTGGAAATGCATGGGAGATCAGCGTAGAGCTCCTCGTTCATGATGTGTTGCCTCCAGTTGATGTTAAGCGTGTGCCTCAGCAAGCGTGTGTACATGCCGTCAAGTTCTTTGTTTACTTCTTTCGTTATTGTCCATGTTTCGGCACCGTAGAGTAGAATGCTTTCAACATGATATCCAACAATGCCCAAACTGTGTTAAGTTTATCTGCCAGTATCTACAAAAAGTTATACTGTTCTGATGCCAAATCAAATACTAGAACCCAACAGCGAACAAGTCTATTCCATAGCCAGAAACAATTATAACTGACTAACCTTGTGTAGCACTCCATCTCTTGACTTCGTCACAGAGTCATCTACAAATACAGAATACTCTTTCATCTGTACATCTGTCGTGATATTTTCACACACACACAACATGCTACATACTTATGCCTGTTTTGTTGCATGAAAGTTATGTATCTATTACTCTATCACATCACTAGCTACTGGTTCACGCTGATCATGTTATACGTAACATAAACACAGTACTGAAGCACAATGACGTTTCAAAGTGAAAGTATAACATCTGTACAACAAAACACAATATAAACCGTGCAAACTGAAACATTATACTCGTCCGACAAAAGTCCGCCACTGGAAAACAAAGTTAAGTGTCACTTAAATTTAAACGATAGATTTTGACTGCATAACTGTTAATGAAAGAAGACTGAGACGGTTAGGGCATATCTTGTGGATGGATGATGGCAGACTGCCGAAGCAAGTCACGCACTGGGAGACGGAAGCCACAAAACAAAGGCCCGGAATTGAGATTGATACCACAAGACGAGATTTAAATGAAACTGGCATGTCATGAGAGCTGCGTTGATAGGACCGGCATCAGCCTGTGGCCCAATGTGTCTGTGACAAGGGATGAACCAAAGACCAATAGTTAAGTATACATAAAGCGCATTGATGTCACTAAATTTACCATATCTAGGGTCACGAACATGAATGCCATATTGTATGTCGTGAATGCGTGTTATACATGATGTAAATAGCTGACACACAAAATGGCGGCAACAACACTTCAGCATAGAGTTGTTTAACAAATGACATTGTGTCACCTTATGTACAGGTTAACTTTTAAGTGGCATTCAGGCAATGTGCTATAAGTAGGTAAGCAAAATACAACGGATACCATCATCACTGTCACTATCGTCTTCTTGCTTCCTGGGACAATGACAGAGCCAGCATCGGTCACGAATCAAGAATGGAGGTGACTTGTCTTGTCCATCATCTGGTGGCTCAAAGCACTGCTCCACAGACATGCTGTCTTCCTGCATACGTCATCACCATCAACATTACTAAGCAAGTAAAATGCTGCGAAAGCAGTCACAAGGTGCCACGATATTCAGCTAAACAAATGCATCTTCAGTAACTGGCAGAACTGGAGAAGTGTTTGTGCACAATCAAGTTATTAATCCATGTAAAAGGTAAATGGTATGGTGTTCCATAAATGTGTACCAGAAGTGGTGAAGTACAGATTGTCCAGACTTGTATAGGTTCTAGGAACATCACAAATAGCGACACTGGACAACTGAAGTCGTCGGAAGCAATGTATAAGAGAACTCAACCAGCATAGCATTATGAGAAGACTGATGCTATTCACGCGGCTGGCTGTGTGAATAGGAAAATTACAAAGCAGTGAAATGGCCGGCCGTTTATGCTACGACCGTAACTACGCACAGTTATTTTGCCATATCTTTCCTCCTTGAAATACCTATTCATACGGCCGGCTTATACTGTCAATGTTAAGACATTTACAATCGATAATTCTAGCGGTAGATCGGCAATCTCTTCTCCTGGTCTGAAAAAATGCTTGGAGTATATCAGCTGTATATACACTGACGACAGAACTGATGAAGTTGCTGGAGTCATCAACTGTATGAAAGGTACTTATTAAAGCATGGCTCAGTGCACTGACTCTCTAACTAAGTGTAACTGGACACTGGATCGACAACAGCATTCAGCACTGCCAGCAGCCAGTGCCAGCCCTATCTTTGCCTTGCGCACCATGGAAAACTTATAGTCGTTACTGGAGAAATCGCGAAATGGAATCTCGACGGAAAAATGCTTTCGTGCGCGATAATGGGAAAAACATGAAGAACATGACATCACGTGAAAAACTTGTCCTGACAAAGCAGAGTTTAAAGAGTTTCAAGCAACTGAACAGACTTACTGGATGATATACCTTTAACTAGCAAAGTGCCATGCAGTGAGGAAGGCTTATTGCTAGCATACAGAAATAATCAATATACTGAAAAAAGACTGTAATGTATGCATGCGCTGGCCACTTGAATAGATATATGTCTGACAAAAGGAAACAGCCGGCCGTGTGAATAGACACTTTGTTATGAGAATGTAGCTAGGAATATGAACCACGGTAACAACCGCAAACAGTGACAGCGGTTGTGGTGGTGTGGTGCCTGGAGTTAAAGTAATAACCATCCTCACAAAACATTGACTGATTTAACGGGCGGACAGACAAACGACAAAAGTTGACCAACTTTGTTAGTAAACTGTTAATATGTCGCATTACAACACAGATACAGAGCAACAATTCAGGCGCTCCTGAAGTTTCACTACCTCACATAGAATACACTCAAACTTACCAAACCCTAATCCTAAACCCTAAGTCTAAAACTGACCTTACCCCTAACCCTAAACATGTAGCCTACTTTCCATGTGAGATAGTGAACTCCAGGAGCGCCCAATTTACCTCAGTACATTCAATAACGCTCCGGAACGAGTCCCCAGCTGTAGCACTTGTACTGTCGCCTTCGGTTACCTCCGATTTGTACTCGAGAGATTCTATATTCAAGTCGTCGCTCATTTTATATGCAACAGATTAGAAACTTGTGCAAAATATGTGTCAACGTCAGCAACGCTTACAAACTATAATTTCAACAACTTTCCAGTTGTTTATAATACAAGATTCCAAGATGGCACTGTATACATTTTGCAAGACAGTAAGCTGGCACTCTGTCGTGTCGTCTTTTTCCTGACGACTGACGAAATGACACTGAAGAATGACTGGCGAGCTTTCGTCTTACACGTGTTACACTCCATACGGGTCGGCTCAGAAAAACATGCAGAAAATACTGGTACGGTCCGGACAGGTACTGTCACGACCGCCGTCGCTGCTCTAGCTAGCTCAGGGTTCACAGGGTCGTCTTCAGCTGACGGTCAAAAAGAGGTCTGCGGATGCTCCTCCAGGTGCATATTAGAGCCGAGTCGGTAACCGAAAACCGAAACCGATATCGCGATATTTAAAAAACCGAAACCGACACCGACGTCGGTATTTTAAAAAAACGAAAAAACCGAAAACCGACGGAAAAAATACCGAAAAAAACGAAAATTCGGTTTTTGCTGATGACGATTTACTAATCTCAAGTATATTCATTTTTTGTCGTTAACGTTAACAAATGAAGATGTGAAACTCCACTACCCCCTGCACTGTCACTGCTGCTGTGTACTGTACTCGAAAATTGTAACAGTTCCAGCACTAGTAGAAATAATAATTAAGTAGGATAGTTGTGATAGTTGAAAAGCTTAGAAACGAGAAACATTGTTAAATGTCATCGTTATCCTCGTAGGCCTAACTGTCTGTCCA
>Ga0126335_1000183_pt1 | contig 29578 bp, 25 predicted proteins | sample OlaspJWI45metaG_FD_108409 | JGI IMG/M metagenome (GOLD analysis project Ga0126335, IMG submission 108409) | Marine gutless worms symbiont microbial communities from Oahu, Hawaii - Olavius sp. 1 OAHU.JWI-45 metaG | ecosystem: Host-associated > Annelida > Digestive system > Unclassified | place... | reverse complement strand
GAGAGCGAGGGATTACTCGGCACTTCCCTGTGCCTCGCCCCTTCGGGGCCAGCCTAAGGCTGTTCCAAATGGCTCCTGCCATTTGGTCGAACTGAGGTTCTCATCCGTCACTCAACATCAGGACAAATAGAAAAGGGGCTTAATAAGCCCCTTTTCTATTTGTATGGCGGAGAGCGAGGGATTCGAACCCTCGATACGCGTTAACGTATACGCCCTTAGCAGGGGCGCGCCTTCAGCCACTCGGCCAGCTCTCCAAAACATTAAATTGTAATACTACTTGCTAAATCTACTTACATAACTTCGGCACGCCTGCTACGCAGTCCGCGCGTTACTTCGTACATCCTGTACTTCGCCCCTTCGGGGTCAGTGTCGCTATGCGCCACTGCTCAAAATGGCGTCCTGCCATTTTGTCAGCCACTCGGCCAGCTCTCCAAAACATTAAATTGTTTACTAGCTTCCGCTAATCAGCAGTATCGTCTGATGACTCGTCTGCTTCATGTTGTATCCGTTCAAATATTTTTTCTCGATGAACCGACACATCTTTGGGTGCATTGACCCCTAAACGCACCTGGTTACCTTTTACACGCAATACAGTGACGGTGACATTATCACCGATCATCAGCGTCTCGCCCACCCTTCTGGTTAATATCAGCATCCTGGCTTCTCCTTGCCTGACCCCTTTGAATCACCGCCCTTAAATTCAGCGGTGATACATTCCTTTGTATACTGGCTTTGCGGCCAGTTGTTATGCTTATTATTGGTCTGAATTATCGCTCAGACTCTAATCGAACGCCAGCCTGTATTACGGCTATTCCTATTCCTCTGCCAGCCCGAATTTATGATGCAATGCTCTAACCGCCAGCTCCAGGTACTTTTCATCGACCACAACTGAAATCTTGATTTCTGAAGTAGAGATCATCTGGATATTAATCCCCTCTTCTGCAAGCGTTTCGAACATATTGCTGGCAATGCCAGCATGCGAGCGCATGCCGACCCCTACGATAGAAACTTTGACGATCTTGTTATCACCAACCACATCGCGAGCCCCCAGTTCTTCAGCAGTAGTCTTCAGAAGTCCAAGCGCTTTTTCATAGTCATTGCGATGAACCGTGAAGGTAAAATCTGTCGTTTCATCCTGTCCCACGTTCTGCACAATCATATCAACTTCGAGGTTTTGACCCGCAATCGACCCCAGAATCTGGTGCGCAATACCCGGGTGGTCAGGCACACCGGTTACTGTCAACTTTGCCTCATCACGATTAAATGCAATACCTGAAATAATTGGTTGTTCCACGCCTGCTTCCTCATAAGTGATTAGTGTGCCATCACCGCCTTCTTCAAAGGATGATAATACTCGAAGTGGCACATTGTATTTACCCGCGAATTCGACTGCCCTGATTTGCAACACTTTAGACCCTAATGATGCCATCTCCAGCATCTCTTCGAAGGTGATGCGATCCAGGCGTTTCGCCTCAGGGACTACACGTGGATCAGTGGTATACACGCCATCCACATCAGTGAAAATCTGACACTCGTCTGCTTTTAATGCCGCGGCTAATGCTACGGCCGAGGTATCTGAACCACCTCGCCCCAGTGTAGTGATATTGCCGTGTTCATCAACACCCTGAAACCCTGCTACCACCACCACTTTCCCCTGTTTCAGGTCTTGTCGAATTTTGTGATCTTCGATCTCTTTAATTCTGGCCTTCTGGTGAGAATCATCAGTCAGTATGTGTACCTGTGAACCAGTGTAGGAACGCGCAGGCTGCCCATATTTATGCAACGCCATACTCAGCAAGGCAATAGTGACCTGCTCCCCGGTTGAAACCAAGACATCACATTCACGTGCTGGTGGATTAGGACTAATCTTGCTGGCAAGTTCGATTAGCCGATTCGTTTCACCACTCATGGCAGATACGACCACGACGACATCATGGCCTTCGGCCTTATGGCGAATAATCCGTTGTGCAACCGCCTCGATACGCTCTACGCTACCAACAGAGGTGCCCCCATATTTTTGTACGATAAGTGCCATTAGCTAAGCCTTGATTCAACCCACTGAGCCACTGATGCCAATGCCATGGGTAATGCATCAGCGTTATTACCACCTGCCTGTGCCATATCTGGACGACCACCCCCACGACCACCTACCTGCTCGGCAACCATATTGACCAGTTCACCTGCGGGCACTTTTTTACTGGCATCTTTGGTCACACCGGCAATCAGTGTGACCTTGCCATCTTTAACACTACTTAAAACAATAGCCGCGCTACCTAATTTGTTTTTCAACTGGTCAACCGTTTCGCGTAGTGATTTCGCATCGGCATTCTCCAGGGTCTCTGCCAGCACCATCACACCTTTCACATCAACAGCACCACTGGCCATATCATCGCCCTGCGTGCTGGCCAGGACGCTTTTAAGTTGATTAAGCTCTTTATCAACGACCCGCAACCTATCTGCCATAGAGCGAACACTATCAGCAATATCATGACGTGAGCCCTTAACCAGCGAAGAGATCACATCAAAGTCATGTTCAATACAGTTCATATAGTCGAGCGCCGCCTGGCCTGTTACAGCTTCTATACGCCTAACGCCTGCCGCAATACCGGTTTCTAATATAATCTTGAACAAGCCAATGTCGCCAGTACGCTTAACATGTGTGCCACCACATAATTCCACTGAAAAGTCACTCATGCTAAGCATTCGAACTTCATCGTCATATTTCTCGCCAAACAATGCCATTGCACCGGCAGCAATTGCTTCGTCCTGCTGCATTAGACGTGTAACCGTTTCATGGTTGGCGCGGATTTGCTGGTTTACTATCTTTTCAACCAGGGCGATTTCACTATGACTCACTGGATTGGGATGAGAGAAATCAAAACGTAGGCGTTCCGCTTCAACCAGTGACCCTTTTTGTGTGACGTGGGTACCAAGTACCTGGCGCAGTGCGGCATGGAGTAGATGCGTAGCCGAGTGGTTGATCACAATTGCCTGACGTCGTTCAGCATCGATCTGTAGCTGAACCCGGTCTCCGATACGTAATACGCCTTCATCAAGCTTGCCGATATGAACAATGGCCCCACTACCCTGTTTTTGTGTATCAGTAACATTAAATTGAGTAGAGCCAATGGAAATGCCGCCCTGATCACCAACCTGGCCACCAGACTCCGCATAAAATGGTGTCTCGTCCAGAACTACAGAACCTTCCTGACCCCTTAATAACTCTTCCACTGATTGACCATCGTGGACCAGTGCTGTGATTGTGGAACTACCCTTAACATGATCATAACCAGTAAATTCAGACATCAGATTAGCATCCAGACTTTGACTGTAATCCGCCTGAAATGACCCCGCTGCCCTTGCACGGTCACGTTGTTCATTCATACATGCTTCAAAACCAGCCATGTCCATCCCTAAGTGACGCTCACGCGCAATATCGGCGGTTAAATCAACCGGGAAACCGTACGTGTCATACAGGCGAAAAATCGTCTCACCTGGTATATCACCCGACTTCATGTCCTTGATATCCTGCTCAAGTATTTTGATGCCATGTTCAAGGGTTTCAGCAAAACGCTCTTCTTCCTCTTTTATAGCTTGTCGAACCTGTGCACCTGCTGCTGCTAATTCGGGATAAGCCTCTCCCATTTCTTTACATAAAGGCGCAACAAGGCGATAGAAAAACAGGTCCTTCGCACCTAACTGGTTACCATGACGGATCGCTCGACGAATAATGCGGCGAAGTACATAACCCCGACCATCATTTGATGGCTGTACACCATCGACAATTAAAAATGCACAGCTACGGATATGATCAGCTATCACGCGTAAAGATTTCTGCTTCTTATTCTGAACACCAATAATATCGGCCGTTGCCTGAATCAGGTGTGCAAACAGATCGATCTCGTAATTATCATGTACACCCTGTAATACCGCGACCAGGCGCTCAAGCCCCATACCAGTATCGACTGATGGTTTGGGTAGTGAATGCATCTCACCGCTTTCATCACGGTTATATTGCATGAAAACCAGGTTCCAGATTTCTATATAGCGATCGCCATCTTCATCGGGTGAACCGGGTGGTCCACCTTCAACATCAGGACCATGATCATAAAAGATCTCCGTACATGGCCCACAGGGCCCGGTCTCACCCATAGACCAGAAGTTATCACTTTCAAATGACTTACCACCTGGCTTGTCGCCAATGCGAACAAAACGTTCACTTGCTACACCAACATCTTTTAACCAGATATCAGCCGCTTCATCGTCATCAATGTATACAGTCACCCAGAGCTTTTCTGGTGGTAACCCGGCAACTTCTGTCAAAAACTCCCAGGCATAGTGAATTGCGTCACGCTTGAAATAATCACCAAAACTGAAATTCCCAAGCATCTCGAAAAAGGTATGGTGACGCGCCGTGTAACCAACATTTTCCAGGTCATTGTGCTTGCCGCCCGCCCGTACACAACGTTGTGAACTGGCTGCTCTAACATAATCGCGTTTTTCTCGGCCAAGAAAGACATCCTTAAATGGCACCATGCCCGCATTGGTAAATAACAGCGTGGGATCATTCCCGGGCACCAGCGTGGCACTGGGAACAACCTTGTGGCCTTTATCCTGGAAATAATCCAGAAAGAGCTGCCTGATTTCAGCGCTGGTTTTCATCGTGTGAATTTGGAACAACCTTGAAAAAAAGTGTGCGAATTTTGCCACAAACAGGCTATAGAATCAGCCAATTCTGCACTTTATCTCAAGTTATTTATGGCTGAGCGGTACAGTCTATTGCCGTTGGCTTGCACTGTAACTGACAAAAAAATACCGGCGTTAGCCGGCATTTTTTAACCTGGGTTGAATCTTACGGCATGACATCAACTGGTGCGCCCTCTTTCTTGGGCTGAATCAAATCGTGCTTACTGACACCAAGCGCCAATGCAGCGGCACTTGCAACATAGATCGAAGAATAGGTTCCAACGACGATACCGATAATCAACGCTAGTGCAAACCCACGAATTACCTCGCCTCCCAAAAAGAACAGTGCAAGTAATACGACAAGGGTCGTGAGTGAAGTCACGATGGTACGGCCAAGCATCTCGTTAATAGAACTATTAACCACTTCAATTGCGGTTGACTTGCGCATTTTGCGAAAATTTTCACGAATTCGATCAAACACAACAATAGTGTCGTTCAGCGAGTAACCAATCACGGCAAGAATCGCTGCTAATACCGTCAGATCAAAATCATATTGCAATAATGAAAATGCACCCACCACGATAATCACATCATGTGCCAATGCTGCAACTGATCCGACGGCAAAGCGAAATTCAAATCGCAGCGTGACATAAGCCAATATGAAGAACAGTGCATAAAGCACTGCAAGTCCACCCTGCTCGGTTAACTCCTCGCCCACCTGGGGTCCTACAAAATCAACTCTCCTTAGCGTTGGCGCACCGGTTTCCTTCAAGGCATCCAGTACCATGTTATTAATATTTGATTTATCAATAGCCGCCTTGTCGTCTGTTACCGGCGCAAGTCGAATCAGGACATCTCTAGATGTGCCAAAATGTTGTACTACATAATTTTCAAACCCAGCTTTATCTAGCGCATCTCGTATTGGTTGCAGTGCTACGGCCTCTTCATAACCTACCTCAACCTGTGTACCACCAGTAAAATCAATGCCAAATTTAAGTTGATTAACTACTAGCGAGCTAACCGATATGACAATCAGGACAATAGAAAGAATCATGGCCAGCCTACGCTGACGCATGAAATCAATACGGGTATCTCTATTAAATATCTTCAGCATACTAGTGATCTCATATTGACAGTTTTTCCACTTTCTTGCCGCCATAGAGCAGGTTAACTACGGCACGGGTACCCACGATCGCTGTAAACATAGACGTCAAAATACCAATCGACAGGGTAATGGCAAAACCCTTGATGGGCCCTGTACCAAATACAAATAAAACTAACGATGCAATCAGCGTGGTGACATTCGCATCAGCAATCGTGACAAATGCTTTTTCATAACCTGCCTGAATACTGGCCTGCGGCGTATTCCCGATCGACAACTCTTCACGTATTCGTTCGAATATCAACACATTAGCATCGACCGCCATACCCACTGTCAGCACGATGCCTGCTATACCAGGCAGAGTCAGAGTTGCCTGCAACATGGAAAGAACGGCCACAATCAAAACTAAATTAAGAAATAATGCCGCGTTGGCGATCAAGCCAAACACCCTGTAATAAATGCCCATGAATACCAGCACTAAACAGAATCCGGCAACAACTGAACGAAAACCCTGGTCAATATTATCCTGTCCCATCGTTGGGCCAACAGTACGTTCTTCGACGATTTCGATTGGTACTGCCAGCGCACCCGCCCTCAATAGCAAGGCCAGATCACGGGCCTCACGCGGGCTATCCAGACCAGTGATCTGAAAGCGCTTGGCTAACCGCTCCTGAATGGTCGCCGTGTTAATAACTTCACGTATGGTTTCACGAGTTTTAACTTTCTCGCCATCAACGATCTTGGTTTCAATTTTATTTTCGATGAAAACAACGCCCATGACCTGGCCCACCAACTCTTTGGTCGCTTCACTCATGCGGCGGGAACCTTTACTATCCAGCGTAATAAAAACTGCCGGGGCACTGCTGGTAGAATCAAAACCGGAGGTTGCATCCACAATATAATCACCAGTCAGAATTACTCGACGCTTGAGTAATACCGGGCTACCGTCACGACGTTCCAGTAACACATCACCAACTGGCACACGACCCGATCGTTTTGCCTCGCCAGCATCACGATTGGTATCGACAACCCTGAACTCCAATGTCGCTGTCGCACTGAGTAGCTCCCTCATGCGAGTTGAATCCTGGACGCCTGGTAACTGAACGACGATTCGGTCCTCTCCCTGACGAGAAATATTCGGTTCAGCCACTCCCAGCTCATTAACTCGATTTCTTAAGGTCGTCAGGTTCTGTTCAATAGCGAAAGATTTTACTTCTCGAATTTCCTGATCCGAAAGCGTGGCTGAAAGTAATATCTTGCCATCAGAGTCATTCTCCGTGATGGTAAGCGCAGAAAACTCACGTTTGATAATACCCAGTGCCTCATCTGACTCAGTCTTGCTACGGAAACGAATTTCCACGCCTCCTGTATCCCTGCGCTTGACTGAAAGATAACGCGCCCGCTTATCTCGTAACTGTGAACGTATATCCTCTACATATCGATCTTCCGCTTTGGTTACCGCGGCTTCCATATCGACTTCCAGTAGCAGATGCACACCACCACGTAGATCCAGGCCCAGATACATGGGGTTAAAACCTCTTAACCACTCCGGCGTCGCTGGTACGATATTCTGTGCTACAGAAAAATGCCGTCCCAGTTTTTCACGTATCTCGCTATTAGCTTTCAGTTGATCTTCGGTGTTTTTAAAACGGACGATCATCTGCTCACCGGACTGGCTCAATTCCTTGTACTCAATTCCTGCGGCCAACAATGTGCTTTTTATGTTTTCTTCAACTGCGGTATCAATCACACCACCTGCCTTGGCAGAAATCTGCACCGCAGGATCATTACCATAAATGTTGGGTAGTGCGTAAAGTCCACCGATGAGCAATACGGCGACAACGAGCAAATACTTCCAGAGAGGATATTGATTCATAAACTAGCCAGAGCGCAGAAGTTAATCTGAAGATTTCAGGGTGCCCTTCGGCATTAGGTTGGAGATTGCCTGCTTTTGTACTCGAACATTGACATTTTCTGCCACTTCAATCTCTACAAAATTTTCACCGATCTTGACGACCTTTCCTAACAGTCCCCCATTGGTCGCAACTTCATCCCCCTTGCTGAGTTCAGAAAGCATGGTTTTATGCTCCTTGGCTCTTTTTGACTGTGGACGAATGATTAGAAAATAAAATACCACCCCCAGAAAGATCATTGGTAAAAACAGGCCGGTAAACATATCCGGCTGGGCTGGCTGAGCTGCCTGGGCATGTGCTGCAGAAATGAAAAAATCCATGCGTAAGTCCTTTTGCGTTACCCCTCACTTCCAGCGTGAGGATGATTATCTCGTACTCAAAATCGGCGCGTATTATGACATTGATTCAGATCGCTGTGCATAAAATTCAGTAACAAATTCATCGAATTTCTGCTGTTCAATTGATTTTCTAATATCTCGCATAATCGACTGATAATAGTGAAGATTATGTATCGTATTTAGGCGTGCACCAAGAATTTCTCCGCACTTATCCAGATGTCTCAGGTAGGCGCGAGAATAATTTTGGCACGTATAACAATCACAGGCGGGGTCCAGCGGACCCGTATCATGCGCATACTGTGAATTTCGAATTCTGACGACGCCTGTAGAAGCGAACAAATGACCATTTCGAGCATTACGGGTTGGCATAACACAATCAAACATATCAATGCCCCGCCTCACGGCTTCGACAATATCCTCGGGCTTGCCCACACCCATCAGATACCGTGCAGATTCAGACGGCATCCACGCCTGCAAACCATCCAGTACCTCATGGCGCTCCTCGGCGGGCTCACCTACTGATAATCCTCCGATGGCATAACCGTCAAATCCCGTATCAATCAGCCCCTTAATCGACTGCTCACGCAAGTCTTCATACATCCCCCCCTGTACGATACCAAACAACAATGCATCGTTATCAGCATGTGCTTTTTTTGAACGTTGTGCCCAGCGTAAGGATAACTCCATTGAAGTTGCTGCCTGATCTCTGGTCGCCGGGTAGGGGGTGCATTCATCGAATATCATGACGATATCTGAATCGAGCTCGCGTTGTACCTGCATGGAAGATTCCGGCGTTAAGCTGACATTGCTGCCATCTACCGGGGATTGAAATGACACCCCCTGCTCACTGATTTTTCGCCTTTTGGCCAGGCTCCAGACCTGAAACCCACCGGAATCCGTCAGAATTGGGCCATCCCAGTGCATGAAGTCATGCAAACCACCGTGCTCACGAACAATTTCTGTTCCTGGACGCAACATGAGATGAAAAGTATTTCCCAGAATAATCTCGGCCCCGGTGAGCTTGATTTCCTCGGGGGTCATGGCCTTAACCGTACCGTAGGTACCGACAGGCATGAATGCTGGCGTCTGAATAATCCCTCGGCGGGTCGTTAATTGCCCCCTTCTGGCCTGATGATCTGACTGAATTAATTCAAAATTCATAACTTATGATAAATCCTGACTGGTAAATACAATAATAAATGTATTAATGGGTTGCTATATTAGTATTTATAGATATACTTCTATTCGTGCTCACCCCTTGTGGGCACATCTCTCCATCCTCCTTTGGTGGTTTTGGGCGCGGCGACCCTCCTTTTTGCCGCGCCCTTTTTTTTGCCTCGAAATAATTCACCGCTCTTCGAATGGCTCTACAAACATCGCATCACCATAGCTGAAAAATCGATATCGCTGGTCAACTGCATGCCGGTAGGCAGCCATCACCCGATCATAACCCCCGAAGGCGCATACCAGCATAAGCAATGAAGATTCTGATAGATGAAAATTTGTCAGCAGAGCATCCACAACCCGAAATTGATAACCCGGATAGATAAATATATCGGTATCTTCTTTAGTTGCCGTTAATTCTCCAGACTTTGCTGCTGATTCAAGCGCCCTGACTGACGTAGTACCAACCGCGATAACTCGACCACCCTTCTCTTTTGCTTGCTTTACAGCTTCGACTACGTGGTCTGAAACCTCAATTTGTTCTTCATGTAATTTATGATCTTCAACATGTTCGACCCTGACCGGCTGGAAGGTACCAGCACCAACATGAAGTGTTACATTAACAATACTAACTCCCTTTCCCTTTAACTGATCAAGCATCTCTTTATCAAAATGCAAACCTGCCGTCGGAGCAGCCACTGCACCTGGTTGTCTGGCATATACGGTCTGGTACCTGGACTGGTCCTGCTCATCATCTTCACGTTCAATATAGGGTGGTAGCGGTATATGACCACAATCTTCAAGCAACTGTATGAGTGCTGCCTGGCCTACAACAGCGAGTTCAAATAAATCTTCATGTCGTGCTATGACTTCCACGGCATAATTTTCGTCTAGCTCGATACGAGCACCAGGCCTGGGGGATTTACTAGCACGAATCTGGGCAAGACATCGATGATCATCCAGCAATCGTTCCAGCAAAATCTCGACCTTACCACCGGTAGATTTTTTGCCATATAAACGTGCAGGAATCACTCGAGTGTCATTCATCACCAACAGGTCATGTGGGTTAAGGAGTTCTGCGAACTGAATAAAGTAACAATCAGATGGGTGATATTCATCCACCGTCAGGCATAACAGTCGGCTCGCATCACGCCGCGGTAATGGCACCTGTGCAATCAGCTCTTCTGGCAAATCGAAATGAAAATCACTCTTTAGCATGGCGGCGCATCATAGCAGAACCAGTGAGTACAAATACTTGTACCACAACGCCGATTCCACGATACTACGCGGCCTGCAAAGCAGGCTTATTACCTATGCCAGAGTGGTGAAATTGGTAGACACGACGGATTCAAAATCCGTTGCTAGCGATAGCGTGCCGGTTCGAGTCCGGCCTCTGGTACCATTACATTCTAAATTTAGTCTACCTTAATGGTGCAGGCTGAAAATAAAGATCTTTCCCTGTTAACGAAATCGAACCAATCACCCCCTTGCGTGGGTCAATCTTTGGATCACCATAAGCTATTGGCAGGTGCCGGTTTCCGCCACACCCAGCACACTGACGTACCAGCCACTATAGTTCCAGTCCCTGCCATTACCCATACTCACCAGTTTGGGGAAGCGCTGCATAAAACGCTCAGCCAACTCACGTGAATTATCCCGCTGCGCATCGGTCCAGCCAAAATATTCACTGCTTTCCGCTGTCGAATAGTAGGCAATATGTCCGTCATGAGGATCAGTGGAAAGCAATGCGCCATTATTACGGTCAATATTTTTTATGTGGGTAATGGCGCATTCCCATTCTTTACCATCTTCGGAAATACCGGGTGCGATACGTATTTTCTGGTAGCCCTATTTGTGCAAATACAACACCATGGATAACACGCGGGTAGAACGCCTGAACTTTGCTCGGTTTTCGGATGTGTTGTACATATCAACACTATAGTGCTGATTATGAAAAATATTTCGCGCTTTTATCTTCATTGTCTTTTTTTACTTCCTCCTCTAGCGCAAGTCCCTTTTCTTTATGCGTGTAAAGAAAAGGGACGAAAAGAAAGCACGCCCAAAAGACTTGCCCTCCGGGTACGTTGTGCTGCTCGTTCAAAACGGGGTCGACAAAAAGCGGCGTCCTGCCACTTTGTCTTGAATGGCATCCCTGCCATTCAACCCCATTTTGATCTGTGCTGCTCACCAAGCCTTAATGGGGATGAAGATCAAAAGCAAAAGAACCAACGAAACTGCCTTTGACTTGCCTCCCTCATAACTCGACGAGCAACGGAGAATCTAGCGAGGTAAAACGGCATGGACGCCACTTATGCCGGCCTTGATAGATTTGAGACAAAATAGCAGGAGCTATTTTGAACAGTGGAGTAAAACGACACTGGCCCCGAAGGGGTGAGCGACATGGACGTCGCGAATAACCGCAGTGAACCCGCAGGGCGAGTTATCGGGAAAATGGTTTTTGGGTACTTTTTGCCGACATGCGCAGCAGCAGGAGCTGCGCCGAACAGCCGTAGGCTGGCCCGAAGGGTGGAGCACATGGATGTGCGACATAAAACAAAAAGTACCTCCCACCGAAGGTGAAGACAAAAAAGAACATTTAATATAAATGCGCGGGTAATATTACCAAATCTCCTTACTCGGAAAATAGAACCAAACTACAACCATCTCCGATCAACATATTTTCCTTTAATCAGTCTCTCAATACTCGCCTTCATAATCTGCCTGCCCCACTTAAATTCCTTATAAAGCACCACAAAATTCCAGGTATCGCGTAACAGCAGAATTCTCTCTTTCATTGGTAACTTCATCAGAGCCTCTGGAAAGTCAGCTTCATGAGGCTCACCAAAAGCGATCATTAACGGGTTCCACTGGTCGGTCGTACGTTTAACTTCAGAGGCGATCATTGGACGATAGTGTTGATGCACCGGTTTATTCGTGCGGTGGGCCTCCACTATAGCTTCACCAGATATTGCACCACTATGCAGAGCACAACTCATCCCTTCTCCAATCATATTAAGAAAGCCGGTGCTTTGACCTGTCAACAGGACGTTACCTTTGCCCAGAATATAGGTATTAATTAAAGAAGGGCCAAAGTTTTCAGAGCAGCCTTCATGATCACAATCTGCGGATTTTAATTTAACCCCATGTTTTTCATCGAGGTACCTTGCCACTTTGGCATGGCGATCATGAAAATTATCACCACGTTTGAAACCGGCCCCAACGATCTGACGCCCATCCCTGGCATGGCTCCAGGTGTAATGCCCAAGCTCAGGATGAAACCAGAAATGAAAATACTCTTCATCCAGCGGGCATTCCTCAATTTCGTGAAATTTTTGCCCGACAAAGAACCATGGAATCTCTTTATTGTACTCAGGGTAAATTGAGCGACGGACAATAGAACTAGGACCATCAGCCCCAATGACGTGCCGCGCATGAAATACCTGCTCTTCCCCACCCTTGCGGCGAGCCTTCACTTCTACATACTGATCATGATCAGTCACGCTAAGCACCAATGTCTGGTCCATCACTTCTGCACCACTTCTCTGGATCGCCCAGTAATCAGAATATTTTCGATGCAAGTGTGGCGTTGTACCACCAAAGAAATCCATCGGTAACTGGACCATGCTCGGAAAATGAAAGACAACACCCCGACAATAAGTTGGCTCATGCAGGGCCTGGCGTGGCAATGGGCCAAAGTTCTCCAGTAAAAACCGATAACCGCGGGGCGATAAAATACCACTACAGATTTTATGGCGAGGTAACTCCTGACGCTCCAGTATCAGGGTTTCCAGACCGGCATCATCAACGCAACGTTTAGCCGCTGCGGAAGCAGCCAGGCTTGCGCCTACGATGAGTGTATCAACCGTACGCACCATTACATTAGTTCCGTAATATGTACGACTGGCCTGTCACATTGTTCAGCAAGCAGGAAATAATCGGCGAGCGACTCGACGATAATACGTTTAGCTTTTTTGCCAGCCATCAACCAGTTAACCTGATCAGCCTTTGGGAACGACCCTGTGGACAGCGCGCCTGTTGGTATGCCGAGTCGATGCAAGTCCCAACTTAGTTCACAGTTAGTACGTTGTTGTAGCTGATCATAATAAATCACTGCACGTTCATAATCTGCATGGTAACTCTGGCTATCCAGGATGTAGTAGTCATCAGCAGTGATTTTCGTTCTGATACCTGTATTCGATGACATGAGCCTGCCTAACGATACCATTGGTATCTGCGGCAGTTTTTCCTTTATCAGCATCTGCAATAAACCATCACTGATAATAATTTCCTTGACGCCCTGTAGCGAGCTTAAAAACTGGTGCAGTCGCGCATGACTGACTTTTCTCCCTGTCTGCATCGCATCACTAATATCCTGACCCTGGTCACTGGCCATCACTGCGTTCTTCTTGCCAAGTATCTGAAGTATCCTGTCTTTATATTTTTCTTCATCTGCACAACAGCGATCACCAATGAATACGACTTTTCTTTTTTGACTGGCTGGTCGTTCATCCAGCACTTCAACTGAAGATTGATCGTTGGCTTCCTGTCTACAGGCGACCAGCATTTGCATCATATCGATATCCTGAGGACATAAGGGAGCACAGGCGCCACATAGCATGCAGCTCATGATGTTAGTTTTATTGTAACCACTGGAATTCTGCTTAGCCTTCGCCCAGCCATGTGGTGTATTCATGACACTACCACCCTGCTGGTATACCGGACAGACCATTGCGCACAGGCCACAACCGTGACATTCGCTGGGATCAAACTGTTCGGCGCAATACAACATTAGAAAATGACATCTCGATTGAGAATCATGGCAGGGTCTGCTTCCCTCTTCATCTGCAGGTGTTTATCCACGACTTCATCACCCAGTGCACGACGGATATAACCTTTCATCATGCCGCCAAAGCGATAATAACTGGTTTTCATATCAACGCCGATATCATAGATATCATTCTTAAATGACTGCAGTTCATCGCGCGAGTAGTCACGTTCATCCAGCATTGGTTCAAACTCGCAACCATAACTCATACCTTCAGCATCGGGCGGAATGCTGGATAATTCGTAATGCGCCTTGTGATCATCGCGTAACTTAATACCGACGCAGTACAGGGTGTAATGTTTGAAGTGTTTTTTGCAAACCTTGTTACCACGCTCAACTGCTTCAACAAATTTATCGACATTGGTTGCGAGGTCAGGAATTACCATATGCTTATGGTCCCAGTGCTTCCATACAGCGCGTGAAAATACAGCTGTTCTATCAATCAGCTTGCCGTCTCGCATATGCTGCGGCGGCTGCAGGTCTGGAAATAAACTACGTTTTCGATCAAGTAAAAATAACAGTTCACGAAACCGCCATGGGCGAATGACATAATGACCAAGCAATTGTAATCCGAACAGTAATTCTCCGAAGCCACCTATCTTGTTACGCCATTGATCAAAAAATATTTTTTCCTGCTCATCATTATCAAAACCAACCAACAGGGTAATCGCCTTATCCATCATTGTCAGGATACCGCTGTAATGACAAACCTGGTGCTTATCCCGCAGCTGCAAATCTTCTATCGCATTGCGTAAGGAACGATAGTAGAAATAATGCATCCGCATTGGCGTGAAAGGACGAATTCTCAATGTCACCTCGGTGATCACTCCAAACTGGCCATAACCCAGAATAACGCGCTGAAATAATTCAGGGTTTTCTTCATCGGAACATTCAATAATTTCACCAGTTGGTGTTACAACTTCTAATGACAAAACCTGGTCCGCACTGCAGCCAAACTGACAGGAATTAACATCGATGCCGCCCACACCAATCGTGCCGCCAACAGAGGAGGTTAAATTCAGTGGCGCAGACAGGTAATCCATTCCATCACGTCGCAAGACTTCGGCAAGGCGGTGCCAGAATATGCCGGGTTGAGTTCTAACTGTTAACGCTTGTTGATCAACCTTGATGACCTGTTTCATGCCAGTCATGTCCAGCATCACACCACCAAAGGCAACGGACTCACCTTCTGTTGTGAGTCCTCTACCGCGGGATGTCACCGGCACTTTAAACTCCTCTGCCCGCTTCAATAAACTTGCTACCTGCTTCGAGGATTCAGCACAGAGGACACCGTGCGGTAGACCATTAGCCAAACCACCGGCGTCGGTCAGATAGATGCTATTTACACCTTTATCTTCATCGATATTAATACCATCAGTTTTGAGCGCAGCTACAAACTGATCCCAGTTTTGACCCTGCCAACGAGAGGGGTTGGTTTGCTGGCGAGGAATACCCTGAAGGGCATCCGGGGCAACCGGACAAGGTAGTTGATCGCCTATTGATATGACGGAAATTTCCAAGAGAATGACAGGATTGATACAAAACAGATCCGTAAGTTTAGCAGGTTAGTGGCGCCAGGTCGTACTTTTGGTGATTGCTGGCGGGTTCGCTATGATGCGTCACCATGTCACCAGAGCCACAACAATCAGAAAACCAGTCTGCAGCGATCACGCACTTTGTACAGCAGCTCTACCTAGGCTGTCCCCGCGTCATCATCACGCCCGCTATTCTCACGATTAACGTAATAATTTTCGTGTTTTTACTGATACAGGGGGCTGGCCTAACCGGACAAAATTTACCTGTATATATCGAGTATGGCGCAAATCTGGGCGCGCTCACCAAGGATGATCAATGGTGGCGACTGCTTACGGCCATTTTTCTACATTACGGCATACTGCATCTGGCGTTTAATATGTGGGCATTATGGGATGCAGGACGATTAACAGAAAGATTATTCGGGCATACAAACTTTGCCTGGATATACCTGTTTTCTGGCCTGTTCGCCAGCCTCAGCACTCTGTACTGGAATTATGATGATGTCGCCAGTGTCGGCGCCTCTGGCGCTGTATTTGGTGTATTCGGTGCACTGATTGGCTACCTGGTAAGACAGCGGCATACCGTCCCTGAACTACTACAAAAACAACTACTCAGAAGCGCACTCATCTTTACTGGATTCGCGCTGTTTTTTGGCTTTACCATCCCCGCAATCGATAATGCGGCTCATATTGGCGGACTTGTCAGCGGGTTAATACTGGGTCTGTTGCTCGCCAAACCCCTGGCAATAAAACGCCCTCCCCTGTTACCTGCCATGCTGGCACATGGGGGCAGTGTCGCATTACTGGTACTCGCCATTATCATGGCCCCGGCCCCTTACTATGACTACCAGGCACAAAAACAGACTGAAGAGGTAATCAAGCATTTCATACAAAATGAAAAAGAACTAATGGATGAGTGGCGTATTCTGGTAGAAGACTTACAGAGCAATAAAACATTATCCGAGACAGAAGTATTACAACAACTGAACCGCATGCTAAGTGACTGGGTACAGATTCAGGATCAAACCCGCAGCCACGGAGACATTCAGCCCAAGGCAAACGAACAGGTATTGTTACTTAATGAGTATGCGGGTTACCGGATTAATAATATTCGTTACCTGATCCGATATATAGAAACCGGTGATAGCACTGAGATGCACAAGATCAGCGAAAACACTGAAAATATCAGGCGTGTGCTGGATCTGTTAAACAAGTCAGCTGGTCTGTAATATCAATGCTTATTCATTTTATCTACCCAGGCCATTCCCAGGGCAGATAATACAAATGTCATGTGGATAATCACGTACCACATAAGCTTATCATTTTCGATATGCGAGGCATTCATAAACTTCTGCAACAAATGTATAGAAGATATCGCGACAATAGATGCAGCAACTTTCTGTTTTAATGAGCCCGCATCCAACTTACCTAGCCAATCCAGTTTTTCAACGCCATCTTCAATATCAATCCTGGAGACAAAGTTCTCGTAGCCACTTAACATCACCATGATTATTAAACCACCCACCAGCGCCATATCAACCAGCGAAAGAATAACCAGGACCATATCAGCTTCAGAAGTAGCCAGGATAAGCGGGAAGACGTGCAGGACTTCCTGAAAGAATTTAATACCCAGCAGAATCAGGGCGAGGCTTAGACCAAGATAAATCGGCGCCAGTACCCATCGACTTGCATACAATACTTTTTCTACAACTGCTTCCATATTTCTAACCTATTTGTTTAAACCCGAACGCAGAAAGCGCGCTAGTGTATTCACTATCGATCGCTTTTTCATCAATTTGATAAGCACTGCATTCACGACGTGGCGCATACTCCTTTCGTAGTCGGTCAAATGCTTTTCCACGATCTACTTTGTCAAGCCCGAAGGTTTCACGTAACAGACCATCATCTACACGAACATCATAGACATGTCGCATACACTGTGTAATTGCCTGGACAGGACTGGCGTCAGGAAGAATTGAAATTACAGGATGGTCAGGCTTGGGCAGCAAGGCATCTGGCTCCCATGCTGGTTTTTCACCCATAAAATCACACAGTGCACCATACAGCATAGTGGTCGCACGCAATTTACCATCAATGCTATACCCGGCGATATGCGCCGTACCGAGTGCTGTTTTCTCCGCAAGATCGAGATCAATATTTGGCTCACCATTCCAGACATCAAGGATTGCTGTAAATGATTTATGTTGATCGAGCCTGGATTTAAGTGCTGATTCATCTACTACGTCACCCCGTGAGGTATTGATAAAGATACAATTCGAACCCAAAGACTCGATGAATGACTGGTCTATCAGACCACGGGTGGCGTACTTACCCTCTCTGACCAATGGTACGTGCACGGTAACGATATCGGCTGACGCGACCTCCTGCATAGAAACAAAACCGGATTGACCTTCTCTTTCTGCACGCGGGGGATCACACACCAGGCATTTTATACCTATGGCTTCCATTCTCGTTTTCACCCGCGATCCAACATTGCCGCAACCAATAATACCGGCTGTCATGCCCGTTAAATCAATCGCTTTATCCTGGACAACGGTCAACAAAGCACTCATGACATACTCTGCCGCGGAAATTGCATTACTTGCGGGCGCATTCGCAAAAGTAATCCCCTGAGACTGCAACCATTCAAGATCAACATGGTCTGTGCCGATTGTCGCACTGCCGACAAACTTTACATTGCTTCCTGCAAGCAATGAATCATCAACTCGAGTAATGGAGCGGACCAGTAATACATCCGCATCATGCACATCTTCAGCTGTCATATGCCGACCATGTAGTGTTCTTACCTCACCAAAGGGTGAGAATGCCTCAAACACTCCGGGTATATTTTCGTCAGCAATAATTAACATATCAATTAAGAATCAAAAAAGGGGCCCGCAGGCCCCTTTTCATTTTTTGCGAGTACTAAAGTTAATGGCTTAAGCCACCTCTTTCATACTCAGGCGTATACGGCCCTGACGGTCGACTTCAAGTACCTTGACCTTAACAACGTCGCCCTCTGACAACTTGTCACTGACCTTCTCAACACGCTCTTCACATATCTGAGAAATATGTACCAGGCCATCCTTACCAGGAAGAATATTAACGAAGGCACCAAAGTCCATCAATTTGGCAACCTTACCCTCGTATATTGTACCTACTTCAACTTCTGCGGTGATTAGTTCAATACTCTTCTGGGCTGCCTCTGCCGCATTCTTGTCAGGTGAAGCGATTTTAATATTGCCATCATCATCGATATCAATAGCAGCACCGGTTTCTTCAGTAATGGAACGAATCGTTGCGCCACCCTTACCAATCACATCACGAATCTTGTCAGGGTGAATCTTCATGCTTAACATTTGTGGTGCATAGTCAGACATTTCGGATGCTGGCTCACTAATCACTTTATTCATCTCACCAAGAATGAACATACGACCGGCATTCGCCTGTTCCAGTGCCTTCTCCATGATTTCTCTGGTGATTCCTTCGATTTTAATATCCATCTGCAAGGCAGTAATACCATCAGCTGAACCCGCAACTTTAAAGTCCATATCACCCAGATGATCTTCATCACCCAGGATATCGGTCAGTACGGCAAAGTCATCGCCTTCCTTGATCAGACCCATAGCAACACCAGCAACAGGTGCTTTAACTGGTACACCAGCGGCCATTAGAGACAGGCTGGTACCACAGACACTGGCCATTGAGCTAGAGCCATTGGATTCAGTAATTTCTGAGACCACACGAATGACGTATGGAAATTCCTCCTGGCTTGGCAGAATAGCCTGGACACCACGGCGGGCCAGACGACCATGGCCGATTTCACGACGCTTGGTGCCACCAACACGTCCAGTTTCACCAACGCAGAAAGGAGGGAAATTGTAGTGCAGCATGAAAGGGTCTTTATAAGTGCCTTCCAGGGCGTCAATAATCTGTGCATCACGGCCAGAGCCCAGTGTCGTCACAACCATGGCCTGAGTTTCACCACGCGTAAACAGAGCAGAGCCATGTGTACGAGGTAATACGCCAGTGCGAACGGTAATCGGACGGACTGTAGAAGTATCACGACCATCTATACGCTTTTCACCGGCAAGAATACGACCACGAACCACTTTCTTTTTTACCTTATCCAGCGCACCGTAGATGTCGCTTTCTGACCAACGTGGCTCGTCGCCTTCGCAAAGTTTGGCTACAACCTCAGCCGTTACTTCGTCAATCTTGCCATAGCGTTCCATCTTGTCGGCAATTTGGTAGGCCTCTGTGATACCAGCTTCAGCTGCTTCACTTACCGCTGCCGCCAGGTCTTCATCGGCTTCAGGTGGGGTCCATTCCATTGGCGGTGTACCAACCTCAGCAGCCAGTTCTTTGATCGCATTAATCGCCACCTGGAACTGCTCATGCCCAAACATCACCGCACCCAGCATAACTTCTTCAGACAGCATGTTAGCTTCTGATTCCACCATCAATACCGCGCTCTCTGTACCAGCGACGACCAGATCCAGATCAGATTCAGCTGTTTCACTCATTGTTGGATTCAACAAGTATTGGCCGTCTTTATATCCAACGCGAGCGGCACCGACAGGACCATTAAAAGGCAGACCAGAAATTGCCAGCGCAGCGGAGGTACCCAGTAAAGCTGGAATATCAGGGTCAATTTCAGGGTTCAGGGAAACTACAGTAGCAATAACCTGAACTTCACTGGCAAAACCCTTTGGGAATAGCGGACGAATCGGGCGATCAATCAAACGACAGGTCAATGTTTCCTTCTCGGCAGGGCGACCTTCACGACGGAAGAAGCCACCCGGGATACGACCAGCGGCATAAACCTTTTCCTGGTAATTCACTGTTAATGGGAAAAAGTCACGTTGTGCATCAGATGTGTCACCAACGACAGTTACCATGACGACGGTATCGTCAATATTAACGAAAACAGCACCATTTGCCTGACGTGCGATTTCACCGGTCTCAATCGTGACCGTGTTATTACCAAACTGAAAAGATTTTTTTATGGGGTTCACTTAACTGCCCTTCCGATATAAATAAATGCTTAAAAAACTAAAAAGCCCACAATAAGTGGGCTCGATAAATAGTAGCCGGGATTAACGACGCAATCCCAGACGCGAAATCAAATCCTGATAACGCTTAGAATCTTTTTTCTTCAGGTAGTCCAGCAACTTGCGACGTTGGTTAACTTTGCGTAGCAAACCCTGGCGTGAGTGATGATCGTGGCTATGATCCGCGAAATGCCCACTAAGCGCTTTGATATCAGTAGTCAGCAAGGCTACCTGTACTTCTGGTGAACCAGTATCGCCCTCGCCACGCTGATATTCCGTAACGACTTCACTCTTTTGTTGTGCACTTAGTGCCATCAGTCAATCTCCTGCGTGAGACCACTCTCACTTAATCCAATGCTTCATTTGCTTGCTGCACCATAATCGTACATTAGTGCCGCCTAAAATAGGTCGCGTATTGTAGCCGCATGATCTGAGCGGAACAAGCGAAAACCCCATAAAATATCAATCACTTGACGGTTTTTTATCCCATATCTGGGTTTTTCTGTGCCATTCAGGAAAACAGCCGCTTGGGCGCCACTTTCCCATCATCCTGAATGGTGCCCATCCCCATAAATTTGTCATCACCACCATACAAACGCACCCAACCATTGGTCGGCGCCTTGGGGACCTGGATAGCCTGACCCTGCTTCATATAAAAGGCAGAATCCGCATCCAGATGAATTTCAGGATACTGCTCCAGCGCCATTTCTGTCGGCAATAGCAGCTTATCCATCGCTTTCATGTCAGTTTCCTTCAGGTGCTGCAAATCTTCCAGTGAAACCTGCGTCGATGGCTCGAAGGGCCCAACAGCCGTTCTGCGCAAAGCCTTAACATGCGCCCCGGTCTCTAATGCTTCACCAATGTCTTCTACTAAAGTCCGTATGTAGGTTCCCTTACTACAGTGAACGCCAATCTTTAAGACGTCCCCTTCAAGAGCTCTCATCTCGATGGAGTAAATATTCACTTCTCTTGGCTCACGCTCGACCTCAATACCCTGTCGTGCCAGGTCATATAGACGCTGCCCCTTGTGCTTCAGCGCAGAGTGCATCGGTGGTATCTGGCTGATCTTTCCCGTGAATTTACTCTGCAGCAGTTCATTCTCCTGATCAGACTCCAGTTTTCCCACATCACGCGTTTGTACAACATCACCTTCCGCATCTCCCGTGGTTGTCTTCACTCCCAACTGGCAAACAACCTCATAGCGTTTATCCGCATCCAGTAGAAACCCGGACACACGGGTCGCATTGCCAAAACAGATAGGTAACAAACCCGTTGCCAGTGGGTCAAGGCTGCCAGTATGTCCCGCCTTCTGGGCAAAAAACAGGTGCTTAACTTCCTGCAAGGCCTTGTTGGAACTCATGCCAAGCGGTTTATCAAACAATAAAATACCCTGTATATTCCGCCCTCTTGGACGACGTCGCTTACCCATTATCTTCCTCATTATCACTGAGTTCTGTGTGGTACTGGTCAGCTTTCTTACGATCTCCATCCACAGCTTCTTCAATCACCTGATTGAGGGCAGTTCCACGTTGGATCAAGTCATCATAGATAAATACCAGCTCAGGTACGCGGCGAATGCGCATACGTTTACCCAGCAAACTTCGTAACCTGCCAGCATAGTCCTGCAGTGTCTGCATGCTGTGCTCAATGATATCGGTATCATCTTGCAGGATAGTGGTATATATCTGGGCATGGGCGAGGTCCGGGCTGACCTTGATCTCAGTAATGCTAATCATGCCCAGACCAGGCTCCTTGATATCATGGCGGATCAACTCCGCCAGGTCTCGGCGCAGTTGCTCTTCGACACGTCGAGTCCGACTAAATTCACGAGGCATGACAATCCATCAACGCTAACGATAGCGCAATACTACTTGGTTCTAGCGATTTCAGTGCGTTCAAAAACCTCAATCTGATCACCGACCTGAATGTCAGTATAATCCTGCACGCCGATTCCACATTCCGTGCCTGATTTTACTTCATTCACATCGTCCTTGACGCGTCGCAATGAATCCAGGGCTCCCTCGTGTATAACAACATTATCACGTAGTACGCGTACTGGATTCGTTTTACGGATCACGCCCTCAGTCACCATACAGCCGGCAACCGTGCCGAATTTTGATGAACGGAATACATCCTTGACCTGTGCCAGACCAATGATTTCTTCCCTGATCTCTGGTCCTAACAGACCACCGATTGCCAGTTTGATGTCATCAATGGCCTCATAAATGATGCTGTAGTAACGGATATCGACCCCTTCTTCTGAAGCCACACGCCTTGCAGCAGCATCAGCGCGAACATTAAAACCAATAATGAACGCACCCGAAGTCACTGCCAGATTGGCATCCGATTCATTGATACCACCAACACCAGCTGCAACCACATTAATTTTTACTTCTTCATCAGATAGTTTGAGGAATGAATCTTTTAATGCCTCGGCACTACCCTGCACGTCTGCTTTAACCAGGATATTAAGCGTCAGTGATTCACCTTCACTCATCTCAGCAAACGCATTTTCCAGTTTGGCAGCCTTATGCTGTGCCAACTCATGCTCACGTTGCTTACTATAGCGGTGGTTAGCTACTTCACGTGCCTTCTTTTCATCCGGTACGACAAGCATGCTATCACCAGCATCCGGAGTACCTGCCAAGCCAAGCACAGCGACTGGAATTGACGGACCAGCTTCATCAACTTCCACACCACTTTCATTAAACATGGCACGTACACGACCGTATTCCTTGCCACTCAGTACGATATCACCCTTACGCAAAGTGCCTTCCTGAACCAGCAATGTAGCGACTGGGCCACGCCCCTTATCCAGGCTAGCTTCAACCACAACACCCTTGGCAGGTCCTTTGTCTGTTGCCTTTAGTTCCAACAATTCTGCCTGCAGTGAAATTGCATCCAGCAACTCCTCTACACCCTGACCAGTTAGCGCAGAAATGTTGACGAAGATATTATCCCCGCCCCAATCTTCTGGAACGACTTCCTCTGCAACCAGTTCGTTTTTTACCCGATCCGGGTCAGCGCTATCACGATCAATTTTATTGACGGCAACAATTAATGGCACCTTGGCTGCCTTGGCGTGCATGATCGCTTCCTTAGTTTGCGGCATGACACCGTCATCTGCAGCGACAATTAAAATTACGATATCAGTTACTTCAGCACCACGAGCACGCATGGCAGTAAATGCCGCGTGCCCCGGCGTATCCAGAAAGGTAATCATGCCCTTGTCTGTTTGTACGTGATAGGCGCCGATATGCTGAGTAATACCACCTGCTTCACCATCAACCACCTTGGTACGGCGAATGTAATCCAGCAACGAGGTTTTACCGTGATCGACATGCCCCATAATGGTTACAACTGGTGGCCGTTCGACTAATTCAGATGTATCGGCCTTTGACTCGAACAAGTCTTTTTCAAAGTCTTCATCACTGACCAACTTAACCTTGTGCCCCATTTCTTCTACGACAATGGCAGCGGTGTCCTGATCGATAACCTGGTTAATGGTGGCCATCGTGCCAAGATTCATCATGACCTTAATGACTTCACCCGCCTTAACTGCCATTTTCTGGGCTAATTCACCAACCGTAATCGTATCTGGTATAGAAACCTCATGAATAATTGGCGCTACTGGCTTCTCAAACGCCTGGGCTGAGTCAGATGTAATAGTAGCGGTACGAGGCCTTTTCTTCTTTTTGCGTCGATTTGAATCAGCACCACCGGTAACATGCAACTGCTTGCGACCATAACGAGACTCTTTACCCACCTGCTTGTTCTTTTTGCTGGCTTTTTCTCGTTCTGCCTCTACGCGCTTTCGTTCTTCTTCTTCCGCCTTTTTCTTGGCCTTGGCAAGTTCAGCTTCTTCACGTCTTTTGGCGGCAACCCCAGCTTCTGCCATCGCTTCAGCTTCTGCCTTCGCTCTTAGTAATTCAGATTCTGCTTTTTGACGCGCCTCTTCTTCTGCGACCTTGGCTGGATCGATTTCTGGCTTGGATTCTGCTTCTGGCTCGGGCTCAGCTGGTTGCTCTACAGGTTCTGGCAACTCCTGCTTTTCTTCCTCCGGCTCGGGTGCGACTTCAGTACGCTTGGCATAAGTCCTTTTTTTACGGACCTCTACACTGACGGAACCACTTTTTCCCTGGCGAAGTTCACTGGTTGATTTTCTCTTTAGTGTAATCTTCTTGCCACTACCAGAACCCAGTTTTGTCGAGCTTCTTCCAGCTCTCAGGTGATTAAGTAACTGCATTTTTTCCTCATCAGTTACCGCATCATCTGCACTGGACATATTAAGACCAGCGTCAGATAACTGTTCCAGTAATTTCTCAACCGGTGTTCCCACCAGGTCGGCCAATTGTTTTACACTAACTCCCGACATCAGGCTTCCGCCTCCGCTTGTGCATCTTCGAACCATGGTGCTCGCGCCGCAATAATCAAGGCACCAGCTGCTTTTTCATCGATTCCGATCGCTTCAACCAGTTCATCCACTGACTGCTCGGCAAGATCTTCCTGTGTCAAGATACCCTTACCAGCTAGCTTGATCGCGATGTCTTCATTCATACCCTCTAACGCCAGTAAATCATCCGCAGGTTCTGCGCCATCTAAAACTTCTTCGTTAGCAATGGCCTGGGTTAACAAATAATCGCGGGCGCGTTGTCGAAGTTCTTCGACTATTTCTTCATCAAACTCTTCAACGGCCAGTAATTCCTGGGTGGGTACATAGGCAACCTCATCAACAGAGGAAAAACCCTCCTGTACCAGAATCAGAGAAACATCTTCATCGACATCCAGCTGTTCCATTAGCTGTGCCTGTACTTTCTGTGCCTCAACCTCGCTTTTTTCCATGGCGTCTGTTTCACTCATCACATTCAGATCCCAGCCAGTGAGCTGGCAAGCAAGCCGCACATTCTGTCCACCACGCCCAATTGCCTCGGCTAATTTGTCCTCTGCAACAGCAACATCCATAGAGTGAGACTCTTCATCAACGACAATGGAGACCACTTCTGCAGGTGCCATTGCATTGATCACAAACTGAGCGGGGTTGTCGTCCCATAAAATGATATCGACTCGTTCACCTGAGAGCTCATTAGATACCGCCTGTACACGAGAGCCACGCATTCCCACACAGGCCCCTACAGGATCAATACGTGCATCTTTCGATTGCACAGCAATTTTCGCCCGTGCTCCTGGATCACGTGCCGCACCCTTGATCTCAATCATGCCCTGACCAATTTCCGGTACTTCCAGCTTGAAAAGTTCTACGAGAAATTCAGGACAGATACGTGAAATAAATAACTGTGGGCCCCGTTGCTCTGAGCGAACATCGACCAGAAAACCACGAACACGGTCACCCGTACGTATCGCCTCTCTTGGGATCAACTCATCCTTGGCAATATAACCTTCAGCGTTATTACCTAGATCCAGTATGGCGCTACCACGCTCGACACGTTTGACGATACCCATTACTAAGTCGCCTACACGATCCATGTACTCGTCTACCACCATGGAGCGTTCTGCCTCACGCACTTTTTGGACCATCACTTGCTTGGCGGCCTGGGCGGCAATACGTCCAAATTCAACCGATTCCATTGGATCTTCAATGAAATCACCTATCTCTATATCATCAGCCTGTTCCTGCGCATCACGTAGGAATAACTGACGCGCTGGAAATTCCGGTTCGGTAATCGGATTACCCTCTTCATCCTGTGTATCAACAACTTCCCAACGGCGAAATGTCTTGTAGTCTCCCGATGCACGGTCGATCTCAACACGGACTTCAATATCTTCCCGGCTTTTCTTCTTGGTTGCCGATGCCAGTGCTGCTTCAATTGCCTCGAAGATAATTTCCTTGGCAACGCCCTTCTCATTGGAAACAGCATCTACAACCAGCAGAATATCTTTATTCATTCCTCAACTACTCCTGACCTTCATACTCTGTTCATTAATCCAACACTTAAATGTCGGGAACCAATCTACCGCTTGCGATTTCCGCATATGGCAGATCATAAATCTCATTATCAACTTCTATCTCAACGATACCTTCAGCAATACCCTTCAGGATTCCTGTAAAACGTTTCCTGCCCATCTGCGGTATCGCCATCACTATTTTGACTTTATGCGATAGATACCGCTTATACTGCTCTTCACTAAACAATGGCCGATCCAGGCCTGGTGAGGAAACCTCAAGGTCATAATGACCAGCAATTAAATCCTCAACGTCCAGTATTGCGCTGACCCGACGACTGACTGCGACACAGTCATCCAGCTTTATGCCATCATCATGGTCTATATATATACGTAGAAGCGCGCCTCTACCCTGATCACCATATTCAATGCCCAGTAATTCGTAACCCATATTGGTAATTACCGGGTCAATTAAATCTGCGACTCTCCTGGCCACTGGATTCATCGGCGGTCTCCAGCACAAACACCTGTACAAAAAAAATGGGCCTAACGGCCCACCAACTCAACACTACTGTAATAAAGCGCGAATTATAGCGAATTGAGCGCCAATGTCACTCCTGATTACCCCCCAATCTATAGAAAAACAGCTATTTTGATAAATTTTCTTGCGAATAAGGGTGGATATATTAGTTTATTATGATATACTGAACATCGTTGACCATTAATTTTATTGATGATGAATACAGAACCCATAAAATCTAATTTACAGGCCGCCTCCAGCCTGCTGAAAGCGATGTCTAATGAGCATCGCTTATTGATTTTATGCAACCTGGTAGAAGGCGAAAGAACCGTGCGCGAACTGGAGAGCCTGGTGGGTTTACGCCAAACCACCCTGTCACAGCACCTTGCCCGACTACGTTATGAAGGCCTGGTCAGCACTCGACGAGTCGCTCAGAATATTTATTACTCAATATCAAGTAACGAAGGTAACCAGCTTTTAGGTGCTATCCATGGTATGTTCTGCGAAACAGACCAAACTCCAGATGCTCGCACTGCATGAAAATCGCTGTAATTTCCGATAGCCACGATAACCGAAGTAAATTCAAACAGGCAGCAATGCTTGCCAAACAGCTTAGTGCTGAGGCTATTCTTCACTGCGGGGATATTGTTGCACCTTCGACACTAAAGGAAGCCAGGGAAACCAACCTTCCCATCCATGCCATTTATGGCAATAACACCGGCGACCTAACCATGATGCACCGTGTTGCTAACAAACCTGAAAACCACATCAGCTTTTATGGTCAGGATGCAAGCATTCGATTACAGGATAAAAATATATTTATTGTGCACTACCCGCATTATGCTAAAGCGATGGCTGTAACCGGTGATTATGATGTGGTGTGTTATGGCCATGACCATCACTATCATGAAGAACAGGTTGATAATATCAAGGGCGGTAAAACACTATTACTAAACCCGGGCTCAGTAGCCGGCCTTGATGGCCCTGCCAGTTTTATGATGCTCGATCTGGAAACACTAGAAATAAGTAAGCAACTATTAAGTTAGTAACAAACACCGATAAAAAGCCGATGAATTATCATCGGCTTTTTATCTAACCCGCTATGGGTGAATAGTTAAAAATCACCTTCGGCTGCACGCTGCATAATATCCTTAATAACGAAGCGTACCTTCAAAGCTTCTTCCTTAAGAAAATCAGGCAAGGTTGCCCCGCCCCAGATCATCATGTCCATATCCAAAGCATATAACCATAACTTGCCAGTCTTGTCTTTGATCATCGCGATGCGGCATGGAAGGTATGCTGAGTAAGCATCACTATGTTGAACCATTTTCATTGCTGTCAGCGGGTTACAATACATATATATCTTTAGGAAACGCTGCTCTTCACCTGTCATCAGCTGAACCTGCTCTGATAATGGTAACTCTCCAACTGCCTTGATATTGTGTTCGTTGGCAATATTTTTCATTGACAGTTCAACATCCTCTACTGTTAAACCCTCTTCTACAGGTACTTTCCAGACTGTTGCATCGGCAGTATTCTTTGTCTCAATCAGACGAAACATCATCGTCTGATAAACCTCCAACGCTTTAGGATCAAGTTCATCACCTAGTTTTATCAGTGCACCAATATCCCACTTTTCCATCTTGTCCATCATCGGTTTGTACTCATCGTACATTGGCTTGTATGTCGTATAAGCATAGCCGCCGCCAATTATTGCCAGCAGGCCAATCAAAGCCAATAAATTGCGTATAACCCCCATATATCACCTCTTAAAATTAAACTTTTTCAGAAAAAAATACTTGTTACTACTTATTGGGAAAGATATTCATTTAATGAGGCTGCCTGCTCCCGATCAATGTTATATACAATCCCCAATACCTGCTGTGCGCGTTCAAAATCATTGTTTCGCAATAAACGTAAAAATGCCTCTGAATACGCTCTGACTGCTAACTCAGTTTGGCCTTTTGAGAAATAGATATTTCCCAGTTCTCCTGCAAAGTCAGGATGATTTTTATATTCCCGAATTAATTGCTCATACAGCATAACTGACTTATCGTGATTGCCCTGATGCCATGCAGTTCTGGCTGCGGCCAGGCCTGCCAGAGCCCTTTGTTTGCGTTCCTCAGATGTGATTCTGGCATCATCAGGGCTAACTTCAGCTACCGGAAACTGTCCTGGGGTCTTAACTTTTTCTTCGAAAGCGGGTTCAACTGTTTCTGGCAACCTTTGTGGTTGCACTGATGAACGCGGTAAAACCTGGGTTTCTTCATTTACTGGCACAGGCTTAATTGTTGACTCTAACGGATCTATAAGCCTGGCCGTGGGATCCTCATGCTTAGCCACGAACTCCTCAAGCTTGGCTGCGGATTCTGCAAGCTTAGTTGCAGATTCTTCAGGCTTAGCTGCTGACTCCTGAAGCTTGGCTTCGGACTCCTCGGGCTTGGCTTCGGACTCCTCGGGCTTGGCTTCGGACTCCTCGGGCTTGGCTTCGGACTCCTCGGGCTTGGCTTCGGACTCCTCGGGCTTGGCTTCGGACTCCT
>Ga0126335_1000182_pt1 | contig 29710 bp, 18 predicted proteins | sample OlaspJWI45metaG_FD_108409 | JGI IMG/M metagenome (GOLD analysis project Ga0126335, IMG submission 108409) | Marine gutless worms symbiont microbial communities from Oahu, Hawaii - Olavius sp. 1 OAHU.JWI-45 metaG | ecosystem: Host-associated > Annelida > Digestive system > Unclassified | place... | reverse complement strand
TGCACTTTTGGACTTCAACCCTAGCTCTACCCTGGATTTGTGTTTTAAGACAACGGTTTGATCACTACGAGTGCGGCAGATTAAGCTGGCTAGGTCAGCTTTATGGCGCACTATAATATAGTTCTACTTACTTACTTACTTACTTACATTGGCTATAAAATGTCATGTGAGTGAATCACCATAACGTGCCTGTGTCTGCAACTCTGCATTCGTTCGATGCATTCATTTGTAATGTCTATGGACAGTTCCAAAAGTTACAAAAACCGGGTGGCAGTCAACTCGTCCACTTACCGGTCAACTGAGTCAACTCGTCCCCAGGTCAACTTGTTCCCAAGTTAACTCATTAGAATTCGTTAGTTTAGGGTTAAGGCCAGGGTTAGCCTTGGGGACTACTTGACTGTAAACTACAAAAGCCAATGTGTAATCTGCTATGACAATGTTTTTGATTGGAAAGAATACTCATTCGTGAATATATAATATATAACTCATATATTTTAGTAAACGCCATACGCTTCAAAATCATAGTGACTCTGTATAGGGAGACGTGCATGTTGTCACTGCCGGGAATGATGAAAAGTCTGTGCCGTCTTCAAGACCGACATTATTACGTCATTCAAATGCAGCTTTCGTCTTGACAAATCGTAGCGGTCAGTAACAGTTTGTACCATGTAACTTAAGATAAGCCGTACTGAGTCAGAAGAGCAACTGCAACATTACTGTTTGCAGTTGATTATAATATATCATCGTCATCTTTATTTAAATCAGACAGCAACGGCTTATAAAAAGAAGCACTTCTACACATAAACATAAAAAGAATATTATACAATAGACACACAAAAGAGCTAAATTCTAGATTATGACAAAAGTGCAAACGTAGCTGACCCGTGACGTCGATAGACTCCCATGCACTGAACATGACGGCACCAACAGCAATGTAAGCAACGACGAGCAGCACACTCAGCCATATCGGAACCCTGACTCTGTCGGCACCGTGAAGTCCAGCGCCAATATGCTGTCGTAGCTTCGTCAGGCGCACGATAGCAGACTGTCTTCGAACGTCAGTTGATGTCGCCACGCCCGCCATCGCGACTCCCACTGCCGCTACACAGCTGCCTATCGGCACAGTGCCACCAGTCTCCACGTCATGGTCAGCATCATATTCGTCCTCGGTTACTTCAGGAGCTGGATCGCAGCCAGGCATCACTTCGACGCAGTTGTCATCTCTGGCGACACCGGAAATCGACGCTGAACTTATCTCATTACGATCAACGTCAGCTGGCCGGAGCGACTTGTGCATTTGAGCGTCAACGACGGAATTCTCTTTCCGGTAAGTTTCATCGCACGTGAAACGCCGACGAGCGAATGTGGTCTTACAGCGACAGAGACAAGCGCTGGTGACTGTTTTGTAGAGGAAGCGAAAACTTGTCGCCATGAAGCTGCCGATGTGTGTAATGGTAAGCATGGTCAGTGGAATGCCGACAATAGCATAGATGATCGTCGCCACGCGACCACTGTTCGTCTTCGGTGTGATGTGACCGTAACCTGGACAGCAGCACACAACTTGTCTGTCATCGACAAACGTTCTGATACAAACTTGTACAGCGTAGTATTGTCATTATTCCGGGTTGATGCGACGCTTTACAACAGAAATAAAAACGAAACAATCGTCTGCTCATTGTCATGTTTAGCCATGATTTGTTTCTTCATGTTAATAGTATTTTAAGATCGCAAAAACTTGTAAATTGTTAATACGGTGACTGCTTTTGTCATGACTGGCTTGCAGATTTTACAGACAATCAAAAAAATTCAACAACAATGAACATTTTGAGTATATATTTTTTTTTACAATTTTTACAAATTATTTAAAATATTACATTACTTTTTTAGTAAAAATTTTCAGTAGCATAATATGGGTCTAGTATCGCATCATAACAACTGGGTGACTCCTTATATTAGAAAAAATCAATTTTGTATATTTTTAAACTAATAAACAAACGTATGCCGTGGCATACTACAGGCAATATCCAACGATTAAAGTAGGCCTACACGGTTTAACGTCCCTTACTCGATGCATTTAATGCTGTCGGCTTACGTAAGCAGTCAAGCTACAGACATCGTATAATGGAATTATTGCGTGATAAAAATGGAAGAGTTCAAGAGTAGACAGATCGCCATCCGACGTACCTATGGTGGTCACGACAGTGATGGAGTAGAGGAGGCTCCCGGCGAAGCTCCACTGTTGATCACCGTCATCGTCGTCATCTTGACGTCCGTCCCAACCATCTCTCTTCGTCGCCATGTAGACCTCGTCTGTATAGCGTCCCAGCAGTAGCTCGGCCATTGCCGACCAGTTGTCTGGATGAAGGACGTTGAGTTGTTGTGTGATATTCCACAGCTGACGCACGTAGTCATCTCGCGTCGTCATGACAACAGTTTTGACGAGTCGCTCGTGTTGTGCCTCCAAAGCGACAAACAGAAGACCACCCAACAGCGTGTAGACAACCAGCAGACAAGTCAGGCCGACTGTCGACGCCAAGAATGAGATAAAGCTGCGACAGCAGCTGGCGACGCGCTCACAGTTTGACCTGTGATGTACAGCCGCGTCCTCGTCATCATCATTATTATCGTCATGTTCTTCTTCGTCTATGTGTGAGTGTTCTCTAACAGCGTCACATAACAATGTTGCCCGAGGTTCAGACATAGTTACGTGACTTAGCATCAACCTGGATGATGCATTCAGTTCTTCGTCTACATCAGCATCGTAATTCTCGTTGTTAGAGAACTCGACTGCCATACGTCCGTCGTCTTTGTCTCGTAAGTCTTCGTCATTTGACAAAAACACTTCTGGCTGTGACTGTCGTGTCACAGCAGATAAATCTTCTTCAGTAAGCACCAGTTTTGACGGTCCAGTTGGACAGATCTCACCTCCATCGACCGACTCGAGTGTCCTCTTGCCTGCATCTTTCCAGCATTCAGCGGCATTTACCGAAGCCTGCACAATGCCGCCATTAAGAGCCATCGTAATGTCATCTATGTACTGAACGCTGGACAACTGCGTCTTCCAGTCTACAGCCAGTTGTCGTCGTCGTCGTTGTCGGAAGCGATATTTCGGCAGAATTCGAGCGTCTCGGTCGTCCAACTTCAATGTCCGTATGCCATCTCGTAAGTGTCGCCCGTTGACAGTCTTGCCGCCCAGCGACCACAGCGAATCTTCTGCAGCTGGTGACAGCTGATTCATCGTCAACTCACCAACTCTGTACTTATAGTTATTGGTAGAAAATGATTGCTATCTCAGTCGCTGCGGCGTGTTGCATATGGCTACGCGCGACGTCATGCCACTGCCATAACAACGCTACAGCGCACCACCGGCAGGAGCAGCAGCAGCAGCAGCAGCAGTAACTGACGGCAACAACAGCAAAGTGTCCACAAACTGGACACGCTGAACTATTCAACTGTCATCAACAACTTATTATCTTTTATGGGCAGTTGTTGAAACAATCTATGTCTTTTGTCTTGTTTTATTGTCCATTTTATTGTTATGTTATTATGAACGAATAAATGAATGATGATGATAAACTAATGTAAACTCAGTGTAACTGTAAATCGTCTAATAACATTTTATATTATTAAATTGTGGCTAATGTGCAAACGTTACCTCGGTATAATTGTTTATTATATTGCACTTTTCAAATATATACCTTATATTCAATGTCTTTCTATCTAGCCTGGTGCTGATCGCTTTAGCGACTGTAATGCCTCTCGGCCTTGCAGTTAATAGAGGACGACTTACGTCCGTCAGTTCTGTGCAACCTTGTAATTCAAAACTTTCGTAAATAGATTTTAAACAGCAACTGTAATCAGTATTACCATTTTGAGACCTAATTAAACAAATCTTTTTAACTTTAATAACTTTAAAAGACATTCTGTCGTCATCTAGTACGTGGCGAGTAAATGATTTTTGTTGAACAGCTATAAAAACGATATGAACTGAAATTGACGCTAATTGCTCTAACTCGTCGTCGATTCTACTTTTTGCTAAGTCGTCTACATCAGCGACCTACAGCGAGTATAGAGTGTATATAGTCGTTCGAGATTACTCCCGTCCCGGAAGAGCAAGAGATGACAATTTTATACGGCGGTACATCGCCAACATTGATACGATAGCAGTTGTCCGCATTCGCTGTATAGTGTAGATAACAGCGACTGTCTACTGGTGAGATAGGTTTACAGAGCAATGTTATATACTGCTCTGCATGGAATTCGCTGTCACCGACTATTCAACGACAGTAGACAATACTGTATATCGCCGGCTTACCGACAGTCGAGACAATATGCCTCGATAGCAGTTTAGAGCGGACTGACAGTCTGACAGGCGGAAAATCGAAGAGCTATGTTTAATGTCTCTTTATGGGAAAATACAAGTCATTTTAAAACACGCTCAGGGTTTGACATGGGACGCTGAAATTTGGTACACTAATGCATCCGAGTGTTCCCGTAAGACTTCATAAGTCAAAACTGGAACCGGAGGTAGAAACTAAGCTATAAATAGCCACCATGATGAATTTCGTTTCTTTTCCGGCCTCCGATCTGGATAAGAGATTCTACAGAGTACTTCAGAAAAAGCACAAAAATCGCAATATATCTCTGAAAAGCATGAATAATTTTTTGCAATGCACTAAATTTTTCTTCTCTGTTTAACGGAAAATTCTCTACAGGTATACGTAATTGCTAATTAGCTGGCCCGCCACAATGTGGGGCCAGCAATAATAATGGTCCGCGTTGTCCGTCCGTCTGTCTGTCACACACGAATATCTCCGAAACTAAGCGAGATAGACGTATGGTTACTAGGAAACTCGAATAGGAATCCGGGCTTCTAGATTCAGAATCTGCCACCAGATTCGCGATAGGAAGTACGGTTCCGCCATTTTGGGTGTTTCCAGATCACTTTTTCCGATAAACTGTACCGTAAAGAACGGCACCACACTGGGGCACCGTGGCGAGCCAGCTATCGTCACGTCCCATAATGGACGATATCTTGTTCTTTGGCGAACTGATGCAACATCAAAGTCAAAGTTCGATTTCGCTAATCAACAGCTTAATGTAAGCTACACAACTTGCATAAATTTCCAACGAAGATAAACAAAAGTCACAATGTTGCATGGATTAAACTATCTAGGTAATGAAAAACTAGTGGTTACAGTAATACAGTAAGGTGGCGCCGTCTGGTGAATGTGTAAGGGCAGTCGCCCGCGTGACAGACTGTCAGGCAAACGCCCACGCTACAAGATCAAGGCGGACATTTCAAACATTTGATTAATTAACTTTTTAGTGTATTGTTAGACCGTATTGAATGCATGGGATGCAGACTATTGCGATCAAGGATCCTGTAGCGTGAGTGTGTCTGATGATGACGATGATGACGACGTCTTGACATCATATTCATATCCATCATAGTAATCGGTCGAGCGAAGTCATTTGTCTTTGTCATTATCATTTTGTCATAGTTAATATATTTTACGATCATGACAACATTTAGGCCTAAGTCGAACAAATCGTTGATGGTTTTACGTTGATGGATATTTATTTGCGTTGTTTTCGTACCCGCCAGGCGGCGACACTGCCATGCAGCGAGTCACGACTTACGACTGGCGTTCACCAGACTGGAGTGCGCTGCGCCTCTGCCACTGTTTACAAGACAGCAGTTTTGACGCTCTCGCATCGTCACTGTACTGATAGTGTCAGTTATTAAGGCTTATGAGCTAACAATAGGTCTGATATAGAATTATATAATTTTATCACTCGCGTTGCGGCGTGGATATATTTTTGGTAGCGTTGGTCTGTCTGTCTATCTGTATGTATGTCGTCATGCGATAACTTTCGAAATCCTTGACCTAAGAAGTTCATTTTGGCATGCAAGTAAGCCTACATCTGCAGAAAGTACAGTCAAGAGTAGAGTCAAGTTCGTATATCAAGGCCATCGAGTCAAGGTCACGACAGCAAAAACTGTACAAACGCGGGTGGCTCGCCTTTGATTAAAATATAAAAGGCAATTTTGTATTACATATAATTGCATTTAAAAATGAATTATATATAAAATAGTAAGATGCGAAGCAATAACATAAAAGAAAAATATTGATAATTATTTAAATCTTTACTAACCAAGGTTGGTCCTAAAATAAATGTAAATAAACAATACACTGTGTCCTGAAAAAAGTGAGCCCCCTAAAGTTTTTGCACTGATAAGTGCAAACATGCTCCGTATTGAACAAAATTAAGCATGCAGTCGCTCAGAAGTATTTGAGTTATTGTCGCCAAATTTCATACGATTCCATCATGCAACTTAACATATTTTCAATTTTTAGCAATATCACAGAGTTCAGTTACCGACATGACTTGCTTACTACGCACAACACACGTCACTTACGTCACGCATGAAGTCATTCTGTTGATAACAAAATGTTGTCAAAAGAAGATAGAATATTAATTAAAGTTCTTAGAGTTGAAAAGCGATATGAATAATAACTGAATTTCCAGGAAGAAACTGGTTGCTTGCTTCCGTGAAACGTCTGCTGCATCAGATTGATACGACCGGGTCTGTCTGCAGACCGCAGGTCAGGCAGTGGCCGACGTCGCACTGCACGCTCACGCTCTGGCACAAACGTTGAACTTGTTGAAGAGCTCAGTTGCACTGCTTTCAGCTGCGACACCAGACTTTATCGGTCCAAAGTACTGGCCACCAAACAGCCCGGACCTCAGTCCGGTTGACTACGCCGTCTGGGGCATTTTGGAACAGCGAGTCTACCGTTGTCGGATCCGTGACGTCGACCATCTGAAAGAACGAACGACTGATTACAGAATGGCGCCGATTTGACCAGAATATCAGTGACACAGCTGTCAACCAGTGGCGGGAGCGACTGCGTGAATGTGTCAGAGAGAACGGAGGACACTTTGAGAATAAACTTTAAACGGCCAGACTATTTCAATTGACAGCAGTTGTGTTTTTAACCGGATGTTTGGCTGTTTTTTAGAGTTCAATTTCTGGCCAATGCTAAGGTGTATTTTTCAGAAACGTCCCACCATTGTTTAAAATACATGTGGCTATTTTTACGTAAAATTATATTTAATTCGGTGAAGTTTTACTCATGGTATTGCAAAATCTTTAGGGGGCTCACTATTTTTCTGGTACTATTATACATACGTTTATTTTTTCACCACGAAGGTAGCACAAAAGTCAAAAAACAAAAGTGACAGGACAAGGGCAAGAGGTATGTACAAGTACATATTATGTTACAGAAATGCTAAAACTGACAAAGACTTGGAACAACACTACGAATATTCAAATGTGAGAAATATGAAGTTTACACATGTAGCCTAATACGTGTAGCCACTCTCTGAAGTTGGCCTATCTCAAATCTTAAACACTCTTTTAGTTGTGTGCTAGGCAAAATGTGCTGATAAAGCTTCGTGCTGAAGTAAAACTTGAAATTATCAATCCGTTGCAATGCTAATGTCGAATGGACAGCGAGGAAAGCCTTCGAAGTTCTGATTAATTACCAAGCAAACGCAGTTAGATCAATCGTCGATCAATCGGTGATGTCAGTGAGCCGACGCCTTCACAGACAGCGTCCTGGACCGTGTCCAACTTGCTGGCACTGGCACAGCTCAGCATTAGTCCTACCCGATGATTTCTTGCCTTCTCTTGCAATCATTATCTGTTAATGCCAGCTTTGATCACACGTGCCAATCAATCTTTCTCTTGATGTGTACGCATGACTGACAGGCGATGGTATTAGCTATAGTGGCGATGTATAAACCTCATTGCAGCAGTAATGCTGTCTGGTTTAAGTTTTCGCTCGAATTGGCTGCCGTTGTTAAAATCGAGCTGTTCGAGCCCCCAAATCTGTACATTCTCGTTCTGTCACAACAGTCAGTCTCAATAATAATAGCGACTCAACTTCAAGTACTATTTGGCACTTGTCCGAAATTTTATTTTATTTTTGACAGTCGTGCACTATAGCAGCGACTGCGATGTTTTCTAATAGAATCGTTACCTTGAAGTTAGGATACTCATTGTCGACAGTAGTCCTGCTGTGCAGTTCAAATGTTCGCAGCTTCAATGCATATTTTGACATCTAGACCTCACGCTAAACCACTTGAGACGACATTGCTATAAGAAGCTGTTTTTGTGAGTTCACTTACTGACTACCGGGTACCGGTAATCTCTCATTCACGGTTCCACCAACAGTAGAAATGACAACGGGTTGAAAACAATGATGCACAATACTACTCAATATTCATACTGCCAATCAGAACTCGAGAATCGGAGTTAAGTATTAATTAGTATTAATTAAGCAAATTAACTTAACTCTGATTCTCGAGTTCTGATTGGCAGTATGAATATTGAGTAGTATTGTGCATCATTGTTTTCAACCCGTTGTCATTTCTACTGTTGAGAATCAGAGTTAAGTTAATTTGCTTAATTAATACACAAATTATTCATCACAAGTCCATGCTGAAATGATTAAAGGGCTGCCGATTGTTCGATTTGGAATAGAAATTGTGATAATGTGTTATGAGTCTTCGAAAGATGCCACTATGGCACTATGGAAGTTGAAATTGGAGGTCTTTGAAAGTTTGCACAGTTCAGTTTGGGGGTTCCGCGCCGATCAGATTAAAATGCCAATGTATCGTGTTGCCATTTTTTCTTAGAAAAGTCAACTTGTTTCATGTTGGGTCAGAACACAGAACTAAACAGCAGTATACACTGTACATGTAAGAAAATCCGTTTGGTATGTGCATGTAGTATATTCATAAGCTATATGGCGCAATAGTCTACATAACACTTGGTAATGAACGTGTGCAGTGTGATTTTATCATCGTTCTGTCGTGCGTGTTTGCATTCGCATAAGATACATTAAACGTTTTGCGTAGAACGGTATCGGGCGCCGCTGTAGCGAATTATTCTGCAGATCGAAGACTAGCACAATGTGTAGGCAGTCGCTGACATTGCTAAATATTTAATACGAGATCGGCACAGGCGGTGGTGCTCGCCCCTGCCCGGTCACGGCGCTGCTGATCGACAGACAGACAGCGCAGGACGTACGAGCGCTGCGTGGGATACATCATTCCGGCTGCTGCTGCTGCTGCTGCTGCTGAGCTCGCCAGTCGCGGCACTGTGCACGTCCGGGCACGCCACGGCGCGACACCAGAACAATGCGACGACAGGACGGAGGAGGGGCAGACGGGTAGGGAAGCGTTACCTGTAGACAGGTATGGACGGGCCGATGTCGCAACACCAGTCGGGGCATGTTTTATCACCGTACACTTAGCTGGCAAGCAGTCTTCAATAATGCAATATCAAACTGCCAAGCGTGACGACACATTGCCATCTATCATCAAGACGCTGTGTGAGGCAACACTAGCTCGACAGTATGGAATGTAGACATATTTTTCACTAAGATTCTGTATGGCCACTATAGGCCTACATACGTGGATAGTGCAAACATTAAAGCAGTTGCCGGTTATGCCGCCAGCACCGCAAAAATTGCAAGTTTATTTTTTTAACTAAAACAGAAGTGAAAGCAAAATTTGCAATTCATACAAACATTTGATATAATATTTAACAGATATTCAATGCGGCGTCTATATATGTTACAATTAGTGAAAAGTTTGTTAATGTCGCATATGCCATATTACAATAACTTGTAGCCTACATTGTCATTGTCACTGCCAGTGATATAAATAGAATGTGTACAACTTCGTACTTACTTACAGTAATTATATCTCTATCATGTGTTCTGCCAACTTCCGCGACAACACTGCTTCGAATTGAGTTTTTGTGGCATCAACTAACATTAAACTTGTAACACTAGAACTCGCCTATACGTTCTATGTTGCGTTATTAGGCTATACAGAACGGAAGAACAGTAACACAACGCAACAATATTGAGAGTTGAGATAATTCTGCATCGCTTTCTACGGCAGCTGTGTGTGTGTGTTTGGTTTCAGCTAAAGAGCCGCATAGGCCCCTCTATCCGTGGAAAATAAAATTGCGAACTTTTATGCCATACTTGTATTTTACGGCTCTTAACGAACGTGAAGTGGTCAAATTTTGCCTCGAAAGTGAATCAACTGGTAACGTGTTTGGTTTACAGTCAACTCGTCCTCAAGTCAACTCATCCCAAAGCTAACCTAATCCTGGCTAAGCCCAAACCCCAACCCTAACCCTAACGAGTTTTAGTTAGATAACTTGGTGAAGAGCTGACTGCCACCTACGTGTTTTGCCGTTTCAGCGCAGTCCCATAGTGTGACAGTCATATCGACCAGCAGACCGAATTATTGCTATAATATATTTATGCTTTGCGAACTGCGGAGTTGCCGATGGTCTTTTCAAGTCCGCCTATGCTGCTGCTGCTGCTGCTGCAGTGAAATAATACGGCGGCGCGTGCAGTAGACTGCCGCGGTGCGTGACGGACGGCATTCATTCAAGCGCGCCGGTGGCCTGGTCGCAGGTCGCAGGCTGCAAGAATAACTCGTTAATCGATCTGAGCGTGTGGAACGACCGGCGGCCACGCCGGGGCTTGTTCAGTGTGGATACGAGGCGTTCTGTAGCGTCAGCCTAGTCAAGCGTGACCGTTGTCGCTGCAGCCGCTTTGAATGACGCAGACGCCGTAGACTTGTCATGGCTGAATTGTGCGATATAACTTACGGCGAATTTAATGACTGTGTCGTCGTGGCATAGGGCCACACTAACCCAGTGACAGCGGCAGCAGCGGCGCGGGGCGTCACTCACCGAGATGATCGCTCGCTGCTCACCTTGTCGACTCTAGGGCCGCATAAATACGACCTGCCGACTGCCGAGCGTCACTTCTAGCCGAGTGTGATCGTCTGTCGTCAATGAGCAACAGCTGCTGACGGCCAGTCCGAGCTGACGTGTCATCGTTTTGATGTTATCGACTTGACGCGACTGCGCTAAAAGTGTGCAAGGCTTCAACTGTACTTGAGTCGTTTAAGTCTTACATACTTTTACACCAGTCGCTATACGAGAACGACACGGTAAGAAAACGTCACCCATACACGGCCTATTTCTTTGCAATTATAACGACTGCGTCGTCGTACAATTTGCTTATATTCAATTCAGCATTACTGATAGTGATAGGTAGGTGTACAGTAGTTTAGGTAGGCCTATAGTGCTTGTATAACCTATAGGCTTATTGTTTTGCAGTAGGCGAACCGGAATCAGTGGTGTCAACGTAATTTCTTTGCAAATAACTCGCACTTGGTGTGGTGAGCGTGTATATTAGCCAACTGTTGAAGGTTACCCAATGTCAACCAACTGAAACGATAACCTAGGAGTGGCGCGCGCGGTCGCAGAAATTCCCTGATTGCAGTATTATTCAATTATATACAACTTTATTCACACCAAAGTGTAGCAAGCAATGCAACTGTATACTGTAAATGAAAAAGGAAAAATATAAACTAAACAAACATACTAATTGACAGTGTTAAGCGTACATTTTGCAAATAAAATTGCCCAAGCTATTATACGCGACGAGGAATTTCTCCCGACGCTTAAGCAACAATTCACTGGGCGGTCTTGTACCAAAGTATAACCGACAGTCATTTATAATACTAATATTCGTCGTTTTAAACAGTTTCATTAACAAACGATTGAAACAAGACCAGAGACGTTGTGTCAGATTTAGATAAATGCATAGATTCTAAACCAAACAATAACACAGGTATACATTTCGAAAAAAAACAAACTGTAAGGTTACTTTCTCGGGTGCAATGCAACCCACTTTCTCAAAAATGGCATTAACTGAGCGAAAGAATGACTTCTTGTGTTCGTGTATGGTACATCTAAAGTGTCGTGATTGTACTAAATAAACACGTAAATAGCGAAGTTCTTTAGCTCACGGTAATTGCTCTCCACTACTGGTGGTTATGTTAGCAAAAGCTACATCACAACGTGGGCCCACTGCTGTTCGAAGAAATGTGTCGTTTAGCAAAAGGGAAGACTCAATTTAAAAAGTTTTTCTCCGACTGTGTTGCTATCCTTGATATGCCTGCAGTACTTTAGGCCTATTCAGTTTCTGCAAGAACGCCCGAATGTCTTTGCCTGATAATCTACACTAGTTGGCGCATAGGCCTATGTGTGCATGAGTTCTATTACTGTTACATCTTTCGTTGCGATTAAATTCGTTGCTTACTCGCGATTTCTCATTTGTGCCACAAATTCATTATAGTCAGAGCGTTAAATAAGACAAGTTGGCGTCGCTCATTTTGGCTCATCCAGGATATGTGATGCTTGCATTTGACGGTGACATCTTCGTACCGTAAAGCCCTCTTTCCTGATATGTACGACGATGGCCATTCATGTGACGCTGTACAACACGGTTTCTAGGGAAGTTTGGTGGATTTGAGCTGATATGAAACGCTTAAGTCTTACAAACTTTCTAAGAAAACGTGTGCCTTCAGTCGACAGCAGCTTCGAATCAGCATAAACAAACACGTTAAATGTTCCCCAAGACAATCTGGTAATGTAGGCTGTAGCAGCAAATTATGAGGCATTTGCAGTGTCGCTGATATATTTCCAAATCTTAGGCTATGCATTGTCGATATGTACGTGTGCTGATTTTACGATTTCAAATAATCTTGTAATGACATGTTTTACTATATACACAAAACAATTAATGTTTCCAGAAGTTACACTTTCCTGCCAGTACATAAGGCTTTTGTAAGTTTAGTGCTTTACATCGTTCATAAAATTAATGGACGGAAATTAGCCTGTGAATCTGTGTGAAAATGTTAATAAGTATAGTCTCTGTGCATTGTTAGATGTAAATTTTGTGTATCTCACATGTCAGTTGCTGTTTATGTAAATGACCTCATCTGTAAAGGAGGGTGGCGGAATTTTGGTTGTTGTGTTTAAAAAGTCAATGAGTATTGCTTATTTATGCATATGACATTTTTATTACCTGATTTTGTCTATAAACTACTAAAATCTAAACAACTGTAGTATTAAAGTGGAATTCTCAGATTCGAAAGCAATTGCACTGGTACTGAAAAATGCACAACAGTCAACAAGAACACAGGCAAAAATCACATCTAGGACAACACATACCGGTATGACAAAATTGGAAATCCAAACATGAATCAACTTCTAAGAACTAAGTGAGTGAGTGAGCAGAGGCTTAACGTCCCACTCGACACTTTACAGGTCATTTCAGGGACAATTTTTACAGGCCAGATGACCCAACCAACAGCGTCAAAGCACTGAATGAAGCCATTTGGCCACTGAGATCAGCTTCAATCCCACCAGAACCACTCCACTGTGTTACAATATGAACTAGGCTAACTGTAGGCAACCGCCTGTAGGCTAATCACAGCACAAGGGTCCCAGTGTGACAAAAACCCCAACTGCTGGACCTATAAGCTGCCTAGAATATCGCACAACAAGAGTATTGCATTGCGCTGTACTATAGTAACTACAGCTGCTATGTTAATGTTCCTTATTTTACTCTAAGAACTAAGAATGACTATGATCTACACAGACACATAAACTTCATTTGTACATAACTAAGTAATACAGGACAGAACAATTCTGCAAACCTTCCCCAATATTCTCCAGACAGACAAGCATCACAGCTCAGATACGTCATGTTTCTGCGAGAGGGTTACATGAGACATTAGAACATGCTACTCAGAAGAATCAGATTAATAACAAAACAACAACAAGCACATGAAATGCATTCAACAACGATTACGAAATGTGTTTAAGCAAGATAGTAAACACCAGCGGCAACATGTGAGCTTAGGCTTAACCAATTGACAGATTCTTTTTCTGAAGATAAAAGAAAATAAAATGTGCAATGCACTGGAAAACATGTTGGACAAGCACGTTTAACAAGCACCAAGAATCAAGATATCTTATCAAGCTATTGCTTTAATTTCAGGTATTCATAATTGACAAAGCAGATACAGTACATGAGTGATATGACTTCATGTTAAATACATGAATGCTGTATGAGTCAGTTTATAGATAAAAAGGTATTTGAGGCAATCGAGTTTGAATAAAACACAAACGAGTTAATGCACAGCAAGACATAATTAAACAAACACAGATGCTAACTAATTTGTAGACTGCCAACACAACGTGTGTCAGCGGTGATGTTTTGGTGTAAATTACAGAAACACGAATAACAACTGACTTTTAACTGCATGCAACAGTATATTAACAACATCTCAATAGCATACTCGCCAGTCTGTGATACGACCAGACAGTGTTACAATACGACGGACTATGGTGAAAAGTGAATCAACACCAGTTACAAGAGCTGGCTGGCCCTAAGTGCACATCAGTGTAAAATACATACACAACTGGATGAACTGCTGCCACGTGGCTGAGAGTGAACACATAAAGATATACAACAAACTGCACAAAAATACAGAGAAGTGAGAACAGAGCACTAACTACACACAACTGTTCACCAGACAGTCACAGATAGATAGACAGAAAAAGAGTATTTACACATCACAATATACAGACAAATCTGTACAGACTAAATGCTAACAGACAGGGAGGCAGTTAACTCGCCCCAAAAAGGTTAGGTTTAGGGTTTGGCCTAAGCCGTGAGTTAGGTTTGTCATGGGGCTGAGTTGACCTTGGGATGACTTGACTTGAGGACGAGTTGATTAGAAACAGATAGACACAGTGCTGCCTCTCACACATCAGCTGCACAGCAGTCCACTTCCATCACAGTTCACAGCAAATTAATGAATGGTATCACATCTGTGAGTCTCAGCCCTTTCTTACAACACTGCAACATTCACCATTAAAACGTCTCATAACCTACTTTCTACTACCTATTATGAATGCAATGCATTTTAATGTACACAATATAAATGTGCTATATACGACAATAAATAACACTGGCCAACTGCAACTGTTGTATTAAGTGCCACCGACCAAATTACATAACAAGATTGCTTTCTAAGTGGGACCACCCATGCTTTTCAGTTTATTTTACTGCCGCGACCTTGACTGCATGACTTTGACATCCGACCTTGAATTGCACAAAGGTGTACCAGTGAGCCAAACACAAAGTTTGTAGGCCAAGGCGTTCGAGATTTATAGCCTGAAGACTAGACAGACACCCTCTTTCTGCTTGTGTGACCTTGATGCGATGACCTTGATATATGAACCCAAGAATTCTGCGAAAAGGCACACCCGCAAACCAAAAAGGAACTTTCTAGGTCAAGGATGTTACAATTATAGTATGACAGACCCCCAAAACTATATACCATGCCACTACGCTAAAAGCTAATAATTTAATACTGACGATAAACAGGCATATACTACTGTACAGCTTAAAAGTTCATAATGCAAAAATAATATACAATGTATATTGTATAAAAGCTGTCAACATTATGAAAAAAACTCCATGAATAAATGTACAAAGTATGCAGTCGGCAACAGTAAACTGCAAACACAATTGATCTACACCATTCAGTGCACACATATCAAGAACTGCAAAAATATCACAGAAAGTTTCCGCTCACAGCTGGTCGGAACATGTCAGTTACACTGCAGTAACATATGCAATTCATTTCACTAACAATGTTTTGACTGCTTTCACTAACCATCATTGTTTTAACTGTGCAAAAACCTCAACTTTTCCATATCCACTTCGGATTGCCGCCATACACCGCCATGCTTCTGGCCGAAGTGCAACCAGCCTGACCTGGCTGACTGTTGTGTCTGGGTTTCTTTGTTTTCTTTTTTGTCTTACTTGGCGTAACAAACTCCTCATCAGCTCGGTGATGCAACACTCCATAGCAGCTGTTACTGCGAAAGTGAACTGAATCTGGTAAGACACTAGCAGACTGTTCAGGAACAAACGGCTCTACAACTGTCCTAACATTGCCAGCTGAACTATTCTGAGTTACAAAATCTTTTCTGTGATACTCCAAATAGCTGTTTTCACTGGGCATAGCAAGCATGCGGTCGACATCAACTAAACATGTTGGTGGAAAATCAGTGGATGATGAACTGCCATTTCTACAGACTGACGTGGATTGTAAATCGAGCTTCAGTTCAGTATGATCGGAGCTTGGTGTCAGAAACACGCCGCCAGAATCAGAGCTTTCTTCTCTCCTTAAAGTGCCATCTGCAGAACGACGCTGACTGGCTGGAGATAAATGTCTCGAGTCAAAGTGATCACGTTCAGAGTGACAACGGTGAGTGGAAAACGACAAAGGTGACCCTTGCGAGAGATGCTTGGATGATGAAGTTAATGGATGTATAATGTCAGTATCACATGCAGAGTGAAGGAGTGGCACGGGCTGTGGAAACAGAGGTTGGTAGGCTGGCAGGGCAGCTGCCTGTGTGCCACACACCACTCGGGACCACACAGACTCTACAACAACCACGAAACTACCACTACAACAACCACAACTACTAACTCTTACTACAATATGCCCCAGAAAAAAAGACGAATATTATTTTGCACACAAATTTGACAAATTTATACGTATTCTTGTAATTTTTGCAAACAACACCATGAAAAAGCAACAACTATTAATTGAATGACATCATAAATATGTCATCATCAGTTACTTTAGAGACCGACCGTAAATTACTTGTTCGTTTTCGCCTGAAAATGAAAATGCGCCGAAAATAAAATTTCATTTTCGGCCCGAAACCGAAACTAGTAGTTCAAACATGAGCTGATTGCATTTATAGTCATACAAACTCCAGTTACTCCACTAAGAAAGTCACAACGTGATCGTCACATTAGTCACAATATTCTGTCCAGACTATTGGCGTTCAGTAATTGTAATTAAACAGTCGAATATTATACAATAGAAACAACAGTTTCTCGGCGTTCTCTCCGAGCAGGTTACTGCGACGATCAGAGTAGATTTGGCCGGCGGCGCTGAACAGTTGCTCGCTAGCGACGCTTGTTGGTGGTGCAGACAGGTACTTCCTGGCCGCTGGTTCCAGACCAGGAAACTGCCTGGAGTGCCAGTAGGCATAGATGTTCGCCGAGTGTGGAATGCACGGTTCATGCAAGTAATTGTCCAGTTCAGTGTCGAGTGAAGGGACGTCGGAATTTGTCAACTCTGGGTCGGACGGTGTGTAGTTGTCGTAATCTTCCTAGAGTCCGGATCCAGTGAACGATAGTGATGTGTGTGGCTGATTAGCCGGTGTAGTTACCGGAATAGCAGCCTCGTTGTCATTACCGTCTGGCTTGTCTGCTGCTGCCTGAGCACGCTGACGAAGGAATGTGAGAACGACGGCTTTCACATCGTCCTTCTCCACTGAGATAAAATACATATCCTTGAAGCGCAGATCCAGCAAGGTCGCTGCAGCTAAATTGGGCTGTCTTGATGTAGGCGAAACGTCTGTGGATGGCGTCACGTACGGCAGCCTTCATCTGCAGCAACCCGACGTCTTCAGCTGACGCTTGTAGTTTGCCAAGCAGCAGCCTGACGATTGGAATCACAACCGATATGCAGGCGTCATCACGGCTTATCTCCAGCGTTGCATCATAGAATGGCTTCAGTATTGAACAGATACGGTCAACAACTTCCAGCTCCGATTTGGTTAGCACGACGATACCGCCGTGTTCCACACTGTATAAGCTTCCACACTGTATAAGCTCAGCGCCTTGCATTGTTCAGATAGGCATTGAAGCATCAGGAATGTGCTATTCCAGCGCGTTTCAACGTCTTGAATTAGCTTGTGCGCAGGCACGTCACACGATTGCTGACAGTGAGCCAGATGACTGCAGGCCTGTTTGCTGTGTTTGAAGTGTGACACCATCCTCCTTGACTTCTTGACAACATTTTCGACAGTGGTCTGGCTGAACAGTGCGTCGTGCAGCACTAGTTGCAGTGTATGCACCATGCAGCCAAAGCTTTCCACTTTGGCAATACGCATTGCACAGACAATACTGGGGGCGTTGTCTCGTAGCCCCATGTGAACTTTTCCATCCAGATTCCAGGTCTATTCGCCAGTGTGGTCCTCTTCCAATACCATCGCCGCCAATATGACCTTCTCTCGCGTAGACTGGTGCAGAAAATGAGCGGTGAAGCTCTGCAGAGAGCAAGATTTTGATGCATTGCTCCAGCCATCCGTCGTAAAAGACACGTAATCCACACGTGATAGGAGGCCACGAACATGAGACGCCACTTTTTTTGGTTACCTAAATTACTGTGATGAGAATGACATATGCCAAAATTATGAAAATATATCATGATTTGTTGTAAAAATTATCAGCAAAATACTGCTAGTTTCTTTTGTTTGTCAGACATACTGTGTCACTACTACTACTACTACTACTACTACTACTACTACACTACAAGACTGCTTACACGGCTCACTGTAACATGTCCTAAATGGACTTCAGTCATGGTAACAAAATCGTCACAGGTTCAGAGGTACCTGTGTGCCGTGCTGCAGGTAACGGTGGCACTGCATGTTCAAGACTGCGCAAGCCCCATGCTCCTTGCAACACCGGACTTGAGACACTATGAGTCATGTGAGCAGGCAAGCCTCCACTGCCGTGATGTGATTTACTGTGAGATAACACAAGTGGAACGGTGATTTGTGTCGTTGTATGTGGACTCGTAGCATCGATGCGATGCACTAACTTGCTAATGCGAGGTCGCCGCACTTCCTCCTTCAAACCACACAGCACACGGCTCACGACAGAATAGAGTTTAACATCAGACTCAACACACAACAGATCATTTCAGATGTGATTCTTCACAGGCAGTCAACGGCGCTGGTACTCACCATCAAAACTGAGTACAAAAAATATGTACCAGTACTCAAAACACTTAACACAATTATCTGTCCGTAGACAAACACACAAGACAAAAGAGCGATGACAGTGATGGAAGACAGAGACAAATGGAGAAAATTCATGGCTAGCCACTATGGTCCTTGCTGACGACAGGCTTGCAGGACCAGGCGACAAACACACAACACAAAATAACATGTCACAAAACGTTAGTTGATTCTATGACATCTGGCCTACTCTACAACCCTGAAGCCTGTGTGGCGGGCAACTATGTAAGCAAAAGCATGTAATTAACATCTACAATATAAAAGCCTAAATACAAGTTCACCAGCGAAATGTTCATATCAGTATGCACATCTGTTGTCCACAGAAGATCATCAGAGCTCATATACTGAAGGGAGAGTGAGCATGAAGTCAAGATAAACTGCATTATCACTGAAGTACCCAAAACAGCACACTATGAACATGGGGTGACGGTCACATCATCCCCAAGTCAACTTGTTAGGGTTAAGGTTAGGGTTAGGACTAAGGTTTGGGGTTATTGCCAGGGTAAGGTTAGCCTATGGGACGAGATGACTTGGAGGCGAGTTGACTGTAAACCTGAACACGTACCTCATACACAATGGCACAGTCTATGATGAGATCTGGTGTGATGCCCGTAATCCATCTGTCCATCACAAAATGTGGCTACAACAGACACAACCTGCATTTCAACACCATTTTACTTACCACACTTTTAATGTTCAACAAACAACTGCACCCACGTTCCCCCTCCTGGCTACACCCCTGTTATCCAACAAGTATTTATGGTTAAATAGCGACACAATGCCATCACACACGACTGACACAGGAAAAGTCTAAGCTCTCAGTTTACCTGAGTTAGTCTGATTGTGTTGCCAGGCAGCTGACAGCAATCAAGAGTCACGTGTTTGACAACATCTCGACTGACGAGTCCACTGCAGTCTTCACAGTCCAGCTCAAAGTAGACCTTCCAACGACACTCCTATCAGCAGCATGCATGATATCCTTCTGAGACCAGTTAGCACAGTTATCAGCACCACCAACAGACACATGATTGCATACTGACACCAGCTGAAATCATACTCACAAAATCAAACAGACTCCAAAACTAAAAGCTCCAAAACTGCTAAAAAGCTCAATTCACAGCTAGACATGTCCAAGTCCTCCCAGCGGGTAAAACGCTCACATTTAAAAGCATCTCTTTAAAACAATACATTTAATACATGCATTTACCAATCAACAGCATTAAAATGAGTAGTTTGTAAAACAGTTAATTAATTCCACATTTTAACATTTCATCACACTCAATGAGCTAAGACGCTGCAAAACGCAAACCTCTAGTGTTGACCTTTGTCGTACATGACAACCAACCATCAGCATCACCGTCACTGAGTAAACTTCTGAGTGGACTGGCAGATGACTGGACTGCACAGCAGGCACAAACACATCGTAGAGAAGTCTTGATTCACACAGGCATGTAACTAGGCAGTCAGTTAGCCACTATATGTCCCACAGCAAATAATGTTATTTACTGTCACACTGTTAGGCCACATGAAACGCGGACTGTTGCAATCAATGATTCTTGGCGTCTGTCAGTATATCTGTCTGTCTCGAAGCTTCGCTGTGCAAACATGGCTAAACGGATCGAGGTCCTGCTTGGAGTGGAGACTCTTGGGGAAACAAGCAACGTTGTATAAGACACAAGTCCTGATTTCCCCGATGAATTTGATGGTGCCTTCACCAAATTACTTTGGCCACTTGTTACATTAATGTTGTATGGAAAGCTTCTGGTCAACGTAAACAATATCACGGTTTAGCTTGCAAGTTAACCTATGTGAAAGTAACATACTGCTGACAGTGGTGGAAAATTCTGCAGACGATAGTTGTGAGCCTTTAACGTCAGAATTTCATTCTAGCACATGCAATCACCAACAACAAAATGACGTAATACAGCATGATACTCCAACAAGGCAAACTTCCGAATGACAAAAAAGACCACAGTTAACATAAGGAACTCCTTATTCAATCTATTATACACATGTGTGTTTTTGTAAAGTAACAACAAACTTTTTTGACTGGAAGCCCCTCCTGATGTCAACACTGTATATAAGATACTGTCACAATACCTCATGTCAAATGCTGCTATTGTCTCCAATGGGACAGAACAACAGCCAATCTGATGGCAGACTCTGAATCAGGAACAGTAATTTCTTACTGGCATTTAACAGTAGCCATAACTCTATCTCAGTCAGTTTCATCAATACCAGCGTGCAACAAACAAACAGACAGACAAGGCAAATGGTTACTACAGCTGCCCTCACATTCTGATGGGCCAGTTCAAAAGTCTGAATGAATTAAACCCTGGTGACAGTCCATCACCTCAACCTCAACCATGGCACAGCTTCACATCTCAAAGAGTAATATCTAATGCATCAAAACATGAATTACTAGGACTCACATAGATTTCAACAGCATGTCCAACGGACTGTATTCCCATGTCACACAGGTTATTAAGTGTTAGCATTAGAAGACGTTTCCCAGTGATCGCATTACGCACAAACAGCTCAGCAATGTCCGTCAGCTCACTTGGGCCATTCTGATGACCTGACATTACAGTCAGTAATCACGATGACGAACAATAACACAACATGACAGACTCCACAGCCAAAGTCTTAATTTGAAAGACCAGAACTAAAAACAGGTCAGAAATTCAACACAAATTAACACTGCGTTCGATATCATGTCTGGTAATAAAAGTCACCAATAACTGTTCTTATCAACGAAATAAACTACCTTCCATTAAAAACAGAACTGCTAATAATTAACAAAAAAATCTCAGTTAAGTAGCTAATATTCATTAACCTGCAAAATGCCATTCATAACACCATATAAAATACAAAACAATTGTCAAAGTGTTCGGATACTATTGTGATACTACAAACAAAACATGCAAAAAATAAATCTAATGATTTTCGGTGTTACATTGGAGTGATAAACATTCTCACCATTAGTTCCAAGCTGCAGAAGCCACTGTTGCTGAAAACCACATTCAAACACACCATCTTAACAGAAACTTGCAAAATTTACCATACAGTGTATTTACAAATGAATCTATAAAATATCACAACCAATTAGCATCTGCACAATGGAACAAGAGCACCACAAATCTCTGCATTACATTATACCTGACTGGCTGTGACCTTGACCCTTCAGCTTTTGACCTCAAAAGCAATCCCAAACGTGGTCCACACCTAGACTATATGTGTACAAGTTTGCCGTTCTGGGGCAAGGAATCAAGTTATCTACCATAAACTGACGACAGAAGGACCAACATACAGATGGACAGCATCTTGATGTAATACATCTCATCTCAAGATGGGTATATAAGAATGATCAATACTTTCACTCTAAAATAAAACTACTAACCAGACACCATATTGTGTAATCAAATAACTACAAACACAAGACATGCACAAAAACAACTCACCACATCAATCTCCCTCCACATGTTCACATCATAGGATTCCAACTTCTACAGCAATTCACACAGAGACAGACAGATATCACAGTTTACTCAAGCACAGACTCTGCCTAACTTAACTAACACATAGTATCTTCTGCCTGTTGCGTGACTTCAGTGCTTCAGCACATACATGCATGTAAGATCACATTCTACGATAAGTACAATAACATTATCTAGCAATGCTGTCATGACAAAAAACATAAATGCAAAACAAAAGCTCTACAACACTCGTACTTACAACGACATGAAACTGTTCTTCAAGCTGTTTTTCACGTTGCCGAAGCATCGTTTCTCGTTGACGGAGTTCCTTTTCTTTCAGTCCGAGATCTTTCTCCATTGTCTTGAGATGCTCAAGCCACTCATCAATCTCTCCCTTCCACGTCGCTCGGCTTGTCATCATGGTACCTTCGTCAACGTCATCTGCAAATATCTTCAGTCAAGTTAAACTGCTCATTCAATCACATTCAGCTTTGTTGTTGGCCAAAAATAAAAATAAAAAAATAATTAATATAAAAAGCAAACACGGGTTATTAAAATTTCTAGTCTCCATCATATTAAAAACAAAATATAAATTGAAAGGGAACAAAAACTGAAAAGAAAAGCACATCTAAATTCTTTGGCCAATGGCTAAGCTAACATGGTTCAGAAGAAAACACAAGAGTAAGAAGTCATCACTGTTATCTTAATGAGCATTTTGTATTGACTTGATTTGGTGTTTTATGCATCATTAATACCGGGTGCAGCCCGGGCTGGGCCGGAGACCCGGCCGGCTGCGGCCATAGTGAACTCGCCTGTGTGTGCGCGAGCGCGCATACTGTGTGACGGGCTGGGTTGCCACTGACTAGTGGGAATTTCTAAAAGTGACGGAAGTGCGTCACGAAAAAGCGTAACGAAATTACCACAAAAATCAATGTTGTGCGAGTTTGCGAAGGCCTCTGAAGCTGAAATTTGGACACGTGTTCGTCGTCGGTATTTGATGTCTTTTGCTGGTCTCCATTTTGAAAATGAGCCAGGACTGACAGAGTTAGATGCTGCCGAAGGTCGGCGAAACAGACGGCTGTATCTAAAAGGGGGCAATTAAAACGGCGGAAACACTATAGCGATGTGATTGGTCAAGCTAAAAATAGATTATGCAAAAAAGGACAGGATTTAGCCAATAAACAGCCTACGCTCGCTTCTATCGCCACAAAGGAATAATGATATCGACTCTTCTTTGCTAGCTCTAAATTCGTTAAGAAACGCAATCATTTTCAGGTCATTGCGGAGAATGGGCTGACTGTCCAGCTCCACCACAACGGCATAGCAAATGGCGGCCACCTCTTCCGTCCAGAAGACAAAGACGAATTGGACTTTTCGGAACCTGCAATGCTCTTTTATCCCCAAGAGTCAACCACCTGAATGAAATGGAATACAACCATAGCCTTCCACCGTATTCCAGCGCGTTGATTCATGTGTCCTCTCATCACTATGTCGCTTCGAATGAGCTCCGCTCTCCGGGCAAGCGCCCGGAGTTTAGGTTCCCTAATGGGTTATTGACATTTAGTTAAAAGATGTAGAATGATTATAAGATTATTTGCTTTAGAGTTGGTGCCATGCAATAAATATGACAAATAAGGGCTTATTGTAATTTGCAGCTTCATGTAATTTAATCACATTCAATGAAAACTATGAAATATGCCACTACTAGACATTACATATCAAAGAACTTACTCATTTTCACATACATGCAAAGAAATGTCAAACCAAAGCTGAATATAATGAAACAATCACCTTCATACATATGATCAAGCAGTGAAAGTATGAAATAAAAATCTGGTCGTTCTTTTGGTTCCAGTTTCCAACACGAACTCATCAGCTCTGAATATTTCTGTGGACATGAAGCTGGAATGGTTAAACGCTGTACACAGAACATGACGATTGAGAAATTTTATATTTGTCAATTACTCCATTCAGCAAACTCTACCATAAATATCAGGTATTAAGTATTAAGGTATAAAATCAATAGAGCAGACCAATTCTGCAGTCCCTGAGCCTGCATGGCACCAACTCTAAAGCAAATAATCTTATAATCATTTCTACATCTTTCAACTAAATCCAAGCAAATTCAGTCAGCACAAAATGCTCATTAGGACCATGATTAACAAGCAATTAAAAAATCAACCATTTGACAGCAAAAGCTGAGACATGCATTGCAGCCTGTCTGCAAAAAAGTCACGTCAGTAAATAACTTACAGCGAATGCGTTCAACTAGTTGCAATACATTACAAAGAAACACAAGACGGTGAGTAGATAAATATGCAACATAACATCTGCAAAATGTAACAAATACAAGACAATGGTGGCTTACCGTTCCACACTCAACAACAATCCAAGCTATGTGATAACCATCAAGACCATTGAATGGAATCTGGTGTGTCAGCAGCTCCCACAACACCTCGACACATTTACAACTGAGTTAATGTTACTATTCCACATTCCACTTACAAAGCAACTTTAGCAACAATTACAATCCACAATCACAATATGCACTGCTAGAAGATTTTTTAAAAATCTAAACATCAGACTCACAATAATACTAGTGTAAGCCATGCCATCATTTTCACCAAATGCTCAGTGCAGAAAAGTCACCTGTAACCTCTCAATAATTATTTGTAAATATTACAATATATTAATAAATGTCAGCTAACAAAACGATAGATTTGTATTAATTAATAAACAAAAACATTACTGCAATATTTGCAAACACAATAAATCAATCACACTCTTGTCTGTAATAAATGCATGAAGAAAATAATAAAAGCCTCACCACTCCATATGACCAAACATCGCATGCATCAGACACAGGAAGACTTTGTATAACCTGCATCAAAAATTATGCATCAACTGCAGCAAAGTTATTTATAGTCAGTGGTGAATCTAGGACTTTGTGAAGAAGTGGCTAAGTCTCCATTCCTTTCCTCTCCACTCTATTTCTCCTCCCCATCTACCATTTCCCATCCTCCTCTGTACTTTCTCTCCCTTTCACTCTCTCTCATCCCTTCCTTTCTGTTCCCTGCCGCAAAGTGCCCCCTCAAATTCAGATAGGGGGTCCGGGGAGCACTGTAAGCTCCCTCAGCGAGGTCCGGGGTGGCGCCCCTGCCACGGTGGCATTTCTGTGATAGGCCTATTTTGCACCCTGAAATTGCGTTTGGTGGCGTCTCTGTGCAGCTTTTGGGGGAACCAAAATGTTACAATTGAAGCAAATCTGACTGAACTTGAGAAAGACGGAGGGGTCATGGCCCACACGGCCCCTCCCTGAATCAGTCGGTGCTTGTAGTAGTAAAAACACTAATTATTATAAATATAATCACATGTAAATTTACAAGTCAACACCACTAACAAATTTACAAGCACAACAAAATAAAAAGTCATAAAAAACAACAAAACTATTAAATACAACAAAATCAGGCAATAAAGTCACCTCCGGGGCCATCCAAGGAAATGTCCCGACAAGAGACATTATTGTTGTGCTTGCTAACAGCCGTGACGTACCAAAATCACAGATCTACCCAGTACATACACACACACAACATTGGGGCTAGATATCATATTCAACTATCTGAACTGAGTTGCATTACCATTTCCTTTTAACTTCAGCTATGATGATAATACTGCAATATCACAAAATCTTGATACTGTTGAATTTTAGCCAACAAAATATCAAAATCAGTCCATTGCTACACATTATATTCACAGATATACATACTTATATACGTATACACATATGCTCATGCCTTGTACAGTTTTTATACCACACTCTTAAATACTATATCTTTTCAGTGTTCATAATAAATAAAGTATCCATTTTATTAAAAGTAAAACTGCTTCCAAATCTGTAGTGGCACAGCATCAAAAGTTATGCACTCAAAAAGAAGCAATCATCGTACCTTGCACACAGAGTGCACATCAATGACAACTGCAAATCAGCACATACAGACATACAATCCTCACAGATGTTATTGTACAATAATAATGCAAAAGAATCTACATCACATTCATAAATAATCTTAACTCACTACTGTTTGGGTTACTGTTAACTATATCTTTGACAAGATGATGAGATCTATGCTGTGAGGTGTAGAATACAGCACTAATGATCAGTTACTTTTCTTACGTAAAATTGAAACATAAGCCATCAACAGCAGCTTCTTGTACTTCAACACCACAAAAATATCAGTATCACAAAATACTGGACACAACTAGAAAAAATCCTAAGTATCTAAAGTTTCATAGCAAAAAATATAAAAGCAGCCAAGTAAGACTCTTTCGTACCATTTTTAGACTTGAGATCTCTGTGAATTACTTTAACCGGTGCCTCATTGTGCAAATAGTTCATGCCTACAACATTCCAAATCAATGCAAGTTCATTAGCTTACAAGCTGTTAGCTGAACATACATTATGCAGTCTTTGACCCTCTCGACACAGAACTACCTCGACACAGGCAACTTTTCTGCCAATTTCAGGCTCTCTGGAACTTTGCATTCTCAAGGTACAGGCAGATACAGCAAAAACAGACATACAGATGGTCTTCTGAAGATGGCAGTGCAAAACAATGTGTAACTAAAAATTGCAACTAAGCAATATAAACCTCGAGCAATGTCCTTAGCCCACTGCACTGTATTTTCAAATGTCAGCCGGTCACTCTGTGACTGTTGTAGAAAATTATACAAAGAACCGTTCACAGCATATTCTACAAATAACATAGGAATAAAGCTGTCACATGAAACACATACAATGCTCCATAATACACTTACGTTTAACAATGTTCTTCGGCATAAAAGCGTCAAAATTGGACTAGAATGTCACTTTATGCACAGAGCCTATTTATACACTGAGTAAAATTTCTCTATGTTCTCTCTCTCTTGACCTAAATTTAAATAGCCTTAAATAAAGTGGCTTAATATACAAATTTGTCTGTATTATTCAATAGCTTCATTAGAGCTAAAACGCAGGTGGCTCAGTGGAGTAGTGGTTAGGATGTCGGACTTGTGACTCGCAGTCATGGGTTCGAATCCCAGTCACGGCACTGTGGGTTATTTTTCCTGAGGTATCTTGCTGACAGTCTTGGGGATGTAACCACCACCCAGGTCAACTCAGCCTTGCATCCCTTTGGGTCGCTAAATTGAGTACCAGCTTCAGCTGGGCTAAAGGTGGGAAAGTCTCCTCTGCCGAGTGGCAGGTAACACTGTGTGATCCCATATGGCATGTGATTTCCCACAGTGGTGAGGTGAAGTTTTACCTTTACAGAAGTCATTCAGAAATATGTAAAAAAAAAAAACGACATTTCATTAACATTTAGCCTAAATATGAAAAATGTAAATTAAATGTAAATGGTGGCGGTTTGGTGTAGCGGTAGCGCGTTGGTCACGATCAACGTGGTTATCCTACATCGGGCCCGGTTAGTACTTGGATGGGTAACGTTCACGAGTTCGAATCGCGTTCGCATCCTCTCGGTATTTAATCAGCCACCCAGGCCAACTCAGCCTTGTCATCCCACCGGGGTAGGCAAAATGAGTACCGGTGTAAAAACCGGGAAGTTAACAGCAGGTTATGCTGTTATTCGCGGCATTGAGTAAACCTAGCGCCCCTGTATGGTTGCTTGCATTACTGTGCTGAACTGCGCGTACTGTCCTGTCCTGCGAGGCAGATGTGTGTATTCTACTATATGTACTGTCCTGCGTGGCAGATGTTGCTGATTGTCCTTTGCAGCGTTTGTCTGCAATTGTAATTAAGAGACATTATTATTATTATTATATTATGTAAGGAATTTAGTTGTGAACACCTGCTGTGAAGATAACAGTCATATTTTAGCATTGTACACATACCTGTCACAATGCAGTAATTTGGCTGTTCTGTAACTGCTCCACAAAACTGTATAATATTGCAGTGCCTCAGCTGACTAAGAACTTCAGCCTGTGAAAATAATACAACACAAAACAGAACTTTTACTTTCACTTACAAAAATACTACAATTTTAACACATCAGTTTCATTATATAAAACATAATAACAGTAATATGACAAAACAGAAAAAATAAAGAAGCTGACATGTTTCTGACCTCTGTGTCAAGTGATAACAATTTCTTAACAGCAACTTCCTGCCGGTCTCGAGAAATCCAATTTGCTCTATAGACACTGCCATAAGAACCACCACCACATCTTTCAATAAATTCAAGATCATCAAATTTGATTTCATATAAGCAGGACATATCAATAACTTGATTTAACACCTATTACACAAATACATATAAATAAGATATCAGTTAAACAAAGTAACTTGTATACATCATTTAAGTAAGACATAAATTCACAACACTGGAAATATACAGATGTGCTAGATAGGCTTCAATCGTGTTACAATATAGACTCAAGGCAACTGCCTCTAGGCATAGCATATAGATCCCATTGTGACAAAAACCCAATCTGCTGGACCTGTAAGCTGCCTAGAACTTTGTGCAACAACAACATGTTGCACTGTTGCTGAAAATGTATTCAACAATGGCGGAAGTGGCAAGTGAGCACTTCAGAGAAGACCTATCTGGCAGTGGATGCAACAGTTTGTATTAGGCTGCTGCTTGTCACTTCAGCCCAAGTGTATGAATCTGACAAACGAGAAGTCGCTTGGTCACAAATTTACACGCAAGGTAGTCCATCGATCAGCATTAATCAGATGTCGAATACTTGCTGCACAGGCCTTGGCATTTAATGTATGACCTGCTATTTTCTAGAGCGGAATTTTTCTGCGAAATCATACCGCATTTTACCGATTGTCGATTTTCCACATTCACACTTTGGTGACATAACAGACGGGTGACTCCACTATTTTGACAATTTTAATATTGTGTTGGCCAAAAACGGACCAATTTTGAAAATATAGCTCCTATATATATTTTAGGGATGTTAACGAGTCTCAATCGAGACGAGTCTCGAAAAAAATTATCGGGCTCGAGAAAAAATTTCTCGACCTGAAATTTGCGCTAGAACAGATGTGGGCATTGAAGTGTCTGCGAAGGAGACGCGATGTCATTGTTCTTTGCCGGTGGTTGGTGTCTGATTACACCTCCCGCCCCGCCCCATACCTCTAGTGTTGCCATTTGTCTACCTGATGCCTTTGATCTGATCGCCACCACCTCCCTCCCTCTTAGGTAATTACGTAACACAGTCAACTATTGTCTGCATCGCGTCGTCTTTCCCATGCCACTGCAGACACTGGAGTAGCGGAAGTTTGACTATAGTACATTACTAGTTAGTACTAGTTACTTATTTGCATTTTTATAGCTTTATGTGGTGTTTATAATACGATCTGTAACTACTG
>Ga0126335_1000181_pt1 | contig 29719 bp, 15 predicted proteins | sample OlaspJWI45metaG_FD_108409 | JGI IMG/M metagenome (GOLD analysis project Ga0126335, IMG submission 108409) | Marine gutless worms symbiont microbial communities from Oahu, Hawaii - Olavius sp. 1 OAHU.JWI-45 metaG | ecosystem: Host-associated > Annelida > Digestive system > Unclassified | place... | reverse complement strand
TGTGGAAAACGGACAATATTAATTTTACAAGGTAGTGTAGGAACACACAATAGGTGATGTGGACAGTACATACATTGTTTTGTTGGGAATATATTCAGGTGTAAGTATGCCAAAAATTATAAATTCGGTTGAGATTGCACAAAGCTATATCAATTTAACATCGAGCAAATGGAAATGTGCAGTTTTTTTGGCCCACCCTGTAGATTGTTTTCCTTCGGCGACACTTAAAATTGTCGCCCTCATTCTTACGGTATTTTGCATGTGTTATAGTAAAGTTAGTTCAAAAGACTTAACGACAGATCTTATGCTAACAACAATATGTATGTATAAGGACTATTTGCCGACTAAGATTGAAGTAACCTTGGTCGTTTTTGTAAAAGAGTAGCCTAAAATCACCTTCAGTATGCCTATAGTTATTAGTTTCTGCTGTAGAGCTTATGGTTATAGCCTTATTAGCCTGTGACTTGACATGTTGAAGCGACAGGAGAAAAGCGTGACAACCAGTACCGACATCGTCATCATTATCATCATCATCAGCAGCAGCAGCAGCATCAAGAACATCAGTCGGTAGGACGTCGTCAGCGGACAACGTTCAGCGCTGAGCAAACTCTACAGCTGGAGGCCGAGTACCAGCGTGTGGAGTATGTGGCGAGGCCGCGACGCTGTGAACTCGCTCAGTCGCTCGGGCTGACCGACACGCAGGTCAAGATCTGGTTCCAAAACAGACGCGCCAAGGACAAGCGCATCGAGAAGGCTCACATCGACAGACACATCCGGTAACAGCTATCGTGATTGTTTGCGCGCCTCGCGAGACGAACGCTATTGCCATCGCAATTCCGTCTGTCTGTCTGTCTGTCCGTCACACTAGTGAGCCATACCAAAACGATCCAAGATATCGAAATGGGGTTTGCAAATTACGACACGATACTGTTTGATTCTTCAGGCCAAATTTTGTGGTCGTAGGTTTAGGGGTTCCCCAAAACAAATGTGTGTTAAACAGGCGTACCCAGCCTACCAGCAGCAAAAATTTGACCAATAACCTGCGATATCTTGAAAACGGTGCAAGATACAATGTAAGTTTGTATAATTCATTAATGAGAAGTCGTATATTGGCTTTCCATTGGTACCAACATCGGTGACCTTGAATGACCTTGAACGGCGTTATGGCCCGTTGTGACCATTCCTCCGCAGTTTTTCGCCGAAAACGGTCGGTTTCGAAGCCTTCAGCCTACCACGCCAAACTGTCTAAAGTTAGACCCACACTGTCTGCGACAAAAATGTAGCCCAAAAACTTAGTAATGTATAGTGCATGGCGATATTCGCTGGATTGGCCTCAAACGAGTGCATTGTCATAGGCGAAAATGTGACAACACACCGCAATATCTCGGAAAAGGTGCGAGATACGATGCAACGAACTCGCTCGCACTCGCTCGTTTTGGTCACTGAAGTGACAATAACCTGACTGCGCTGTCATATTGTCTATTGATTACTACACTGAGATGCCGCAGGATAACAATCTTTTATTTACTTATTTATTTCACTTCACTAAGAGGCCATGTAGGCCTGCGTAACGCTTAGGCCAGGGTCTACGCATTGCTGTGCGTTGTACGGAACTCATTTAGTATACTGTATCTGTTTGATGTTCAAAATGTGCTAAAAATCATCGCTAACTGTTGTTACTTGTAGATCAATGCAGATGATTTATTCATTGAACAAGAACAGTTTATGTCGATCAAGTGGTAGACCTACGCTCGATCTCCGTCAGTGATGTCCTTACCAACCACACGCGGCATAGTGCATACATTCGACGATACGCAAGAACGCAGACAGTCGCGACTGGAAAACAACTCTGCAGTAACATTGTAACGATAGAAATGTCGTTACTCGTTATGTGGTCAAAGTTAAGAAAATGACTGACTAACTACAGTGTGTCGAAAAAAATGAGCACCCTAAAGATTTTTGATGATTGATAGACAGACAGACAGACAGACAGACAGACAGACAGACAGACAGATAGATAGATCTTTATTAAAACAATTGACAGAACGCAATTGTAACAAATGGAATGAGTACAGTAAAATGCTGACACAATATCTGCTAGAAGGACATGGCATTTTACATATTGAATGAAAAGTTGCACAAGCAGCAGCGCAGTGATACTGAGCACATTGTAGTGACTGCAGCAAAATAGTTACGAGCAACCATCCGTGAAGCTTCCTATGACATGGACTCATATCCATGGTGTAAAACTGTGGAAGACATAAAGCAGGCTAGAAACTGGATGCCATAGTTGTTACAGTTATTTCTGGACCACCTAATTTGCCCCAAAGAAAATAAAACTGCTCTCGGCCACTGCATTGTCCAGGCTGTTCAACCAAGGGCTGCACTAGCAGCAATCCCATTCTCAGTCGGTATTTCAATTGATCACATTTGTGCTTCGAAATGTCTTATAAACTTTCTGCACAGACTTGGCATGTCATGTTCGTACTATTTGAGAGTCGAGTTTCTGCGTCAAGAAACACCCGACTTCATTTTACCGGATTTGTGGCCGCCAAGCAGTCCGCACCTTAACACAGTTGAGTACAACTACAAGACTCGGGGCTGCATACAGAAGCACACAAGAAGCCAGTACGTGACATGGCCCAGAAGCAGTGACTGGTGGAAGTTCAGGCTGACTTTGAACAGACCATTGTTAACAACGCGATAGACCAGTGGAACAAGTAAGCCTTTGTTAAAGCTAAAGGACAACACTGAAAACTCGCCATTTATGATAATGATATCTTGCACTGTGTGGACAGATGAAATGTTTTAAACAAGACGTCGCCAAAAACATTACCTGCTCGCAGTATGCGCTCATGTAATTAAACTGTGTCCGAGTCCGAGGGGAGCACATAACTTAGGCCTACCTGCGAGGCTGTGCGCGGCGGCTTTTCTGCTCTCGTGACCTTAATATTAACCCCATGACCTTGAAACTCGAACACGACCTAGATATTCTGAAAATGCACCTTCACAGCGAAAATGAAGTTGCTAGGTTAAGGCATTCGAACTGCTGACGTTGTGTGTGTATGGTATTACAACAATTTACAGGTGAAATGAAAAAATATCAAAATAGCACTCAAGGTTAAAGGTCAAGGTCAAATGTCGCCAACTTCCAACCACTTTTAGCGTTTACCGTGGTTCATATTCCTACCAGGTTACATTAATTTCTGATCAGTAGCTTTCGAGATTTTCAGCAGGCAGACGCCGCCAAAAACAATACCTGCTCGCAGCATTGCTGGCACGCAAAGCAAGCAAAGCAAAGCAAAAGAAGTTTAGACGAAGGCGCAGGCCGTAGCCTCCGGCGTCTGGCCGATGTAGAACGTATTCGCTGCTGCAACCACGGTACATGCGTTCGTTACGTGTCGGGTGGACTACTGTAACAATGTTCTCCACTGTGTGCGCGCGGCCAACCTCTACAGAACGTGCTCAACGCTGCAGCTCGAGTCATAAGTTACTGCGTGCATGCGTAAGCGGAAGTTCAACCACATCATCACTCACGTTCGAGATCGACTAGATTGGTTGCCTGTTCAGTGAAGAATTGAATACAAAGTGTGTGTCCTGGTGTACAAGTGTATGCATCAAGCCGCACCAGCATACCTCACTGAACTGTGCTCACCAGTGTCTGAATCAGCCAATCGTGATCACCTCCGTTCCGCTGCGCGTGGTGACCTTGTAGTGCCACGCTCCAGAACAACGAGATACGGCCAAAGATGTTTTGCTGTTTCTGGTCTGAGCCTGTGGAACTCACCCCCATTATCAGTTCGTGACCCATCACTGACACTGACTCATTTCTGTGCGTTTTTGAAGCCTGTTCTATTCTGTAGTATAGAGCATATGAAACACTCCGTGACAGTTTAGGCTGCAAGCACTGTTGCGCGAACACAAATTCACTTACTTACTTAGACATTATACACAATTAAACATTCTTCGCTGTGTATGGTAGTTGTTGACGTTGACGTTTTTTATAATTGCGTAGTACGGAAAAGTGAATAATTGTGTTAAATACAGTTTGTTTTAAAATTTTTCTATTTTTTGTTTGCTATTGGTGCTTAATATTAACGTAATCAGTATATGTTTGTGACATTGTTTTATTTTCAGTTTTGAGGCCATGTCATAGTGGGCCCTCAAACATAAGGACCAGTTGTTACATGTAATTCTGCATTTTAACTGAAAAAATGTATTCACACGCAGCCTAATCACTATCCACTTTATTCTGGAAACTGCTGGGACCTTGTTATCAGATAACAGTGGCAGTAAAGTGCAGATGTTGATGTGGATATTCTGACACTAGGCCTAATCTTAACCCTACCCTACTACTAACACTGTTACCTCTAACCTTATAGTCGATCATTTGCAGATCTGCACATCCACATTTTACCTGTCTTCTTCTTCTTCCAGATAGGTGCCAACTAGGTTGATTAATATCGCACCACGGTGACAGGGTCCATGTGCATGAAGCGGAAGCATTGGTGCAAACGGTAACAAATGGTAGTAACGATGAACAGATAAAAACGAGTTCACTAGGGATGAGTGACTTCTTCTTCCAGATAGGTGCCAACTCGGGTTGAGTAATATCGCACCATGGTGAGGGTCCAGGTGTGTGAAGTGGAAGCAACGGTGCAAATGGTAATAACGATGAACAGATAAAAACGGTGCAGTGCAGAGGATAAAAACAAGGTCGATAGGCATTTACATCAGCTGGACTGAGTTCAGTTGAGCTTTGAAGCTTCTGGCGGTAGTTGGCAACCATCGACCGGTAAAGTATTCCACAGACAAATTGCAGTAGGAAAGAAGGTATTGCTGTATGTGTTTGTATTGCACTGGATCTGTCTGTATCTGGTTTTGGACCCGTTGGTGTGGGCTGTAGCTGATTGAAGGTAAGCTGAAGTAGGAATGGCCACCAGACCATTGCGAATGTGGTACAGCATAAGGACTCTGCTATGAGCTCGACGTTGTTGAAGTGAATCCAACAGAGTTTCTGTAGCATGGTTGTGACACTTGGTGTGCACTTAAAGTCATGACAGGTGAACCGTGCCACGCTTCGCTGGATGGCTTCGACTTTACCAACGATATGTTTGACCGGGTTGTCCCATACAGATGAAGTACATTCAAGCTGTGGTCTCACTAAGATCTTGTAACAGTGCTCACGGATAGCCATTTTATAGCAGGAAAAGTTCCTCCCTAAGAAGTTAGTGACTGGGTAGCTTTCTTTGCTGTGGTGTCGATATGGGTATTCCAAGTAAGATGTTTAGCAGATGAGACTGGCTAGTGTCTGGTCAGGAAGTGTATATTTTGTATGGACAGGCTTGGTTTTCTTCGTGAAAGTGATAGCCTCACACTTAGATGGGTTAAACTCCATTAACCAGTCACGTTCCCAGGCTAGCCTTGTAGGCTATGGAGATCATCTTGAAGCCTCTTTGTGTCTTCCATGTTGTGGACATCACGGTACGGTGCTTTAGTTTCAATAGCAGACAAGTGTGTGACACTTTATCACATGCCTTTGAGAAGTCGAGGAGAATGGCGTCAATCTGGCTCTAATCATTGATGCATTTGGCAAGATCGTTGACAGTTATTAAAACTGTGACTCACAGGATCTGCCTTTACGGAAACCATGTTGCTGATCGATCAAAATGTTGTGCTGTTCAAGATGTTTCATGATGTTGCTGTGCACCGCGTGTTCCGTAACTTTAATGCACACAGAAGTGAGGGAGATTGGGCGGTAATTGGCTGGGTTGGCCCGAGCGCCTTTCTTAAACACAGGTACGATGTGGGCCTTTTTCCATTCTTGATACTAAACCTTGGTGCATTGATGCTTGAAGAATCAGTCACAGGTCACTAGAGACTTCGTCTGCTGTGATCTTCAACAGATGGGTTGGGATGCAGTCGGGGCCGGCAGCTTTGTGTGAGTGAAGCTTCTTTACTTATTTATTCCGACTGAGGTAAACTGTATTGGGTTCATTCTTGCGTAAGGTCTGCCAGGTACACGGACGTCACTCACATTACCATGTTTCTTTTGAGAAAACTGAGTCGAATTGGTCGTTAAGTAAGTTACTTTGATCTTGGAGTCAGAGTAGGTGATGCTGTTGTGTCTTAGTGGGGCTACGCCAGAGAAATCATTTCCTTTAGACTTCACTATGGAGTACAACCTCTTTGGACTTTTCTGTTAGTCACCACAAATAAACATACTCAGGTAATCATCGTATGCTTGTCGACAAGTGATTTGAGCTTTGTGATGTAAGGCATGATGGCGTTTCCAGTCTGGCATGGACATAGATTTTCTCACCTTTCTGTGTGCTCTGTCCTGTTTTCTTGTGATTCTTTTAACTTTACCAGTTATTCATGGTTTGCTATAATGCTCAGAAGACCATTTTGATGCCACTAGCTTTTCTAATATTTCTGAGCATTTGGATTTGAATATGAGCCATAGTTGATTAACTGGTGTATTTCCCTAAAACCCGATGGAACAGACAGAATCGGACATTAGCGTGGAGTAACTTTGTTCATTCTTTGGCATTTAAAAAAATGTAAGGCAACCTGCAAAAGTGCAAATTATTTGACACTGATCAGGTTCTGCACAGCAGAGTCTTATTTGGATAATAACCACTGTTATGGTTTGGAACACCTACAGTATCCATAAGAAACGCAAAGGAGTGTGCCAAAAGTGATACAAAGTTACCCTGGTTGATGGCACTTAACAGCTGTGTCTTGTGTCTAATGTGCATAGTGATGGAACACAGCTTGAGGCTTGTGTAATGCACACTGCTGACTGCATATTGCACATCGAATAGCAAATACCAGTAAACCAAATTTGAATTCAAATTTATAGAGCAAAAGTTTGAAATTTGAACTTTGTTTAATGTTGTTACGGGTCACCCTCTCCCCTTATGGTTTAATCAGCTGTTAGCCTGTGTGGAAATTTGAAATTATCAACAGACAGCTTTGAAACCAGAATATAGCTTTAATAACAGGTGTAATACGGTAATTATGGCTCAATACATGGTCTAGGGAAATACTAAGAGGCACAGTAGGGATAAGGGAGTCTGTAACATAGTGTAAAACTGAGAATGTCACCAAAAAGATGTAGCTAGCGGCTAGCAGCAAGCATAGAGCAGTAGATGCATTGTAACAACTGCGTAGTGGACAACACCGACGGAACGGACTGCTGGCATCGTAGGACGGGCGGCGGACAGTCGGTGTCGGTCGTCGTAGTAGTCAGAACTCGAACTGAAGCAATACTCTTGTTGCATGATGTTCTAGGCAGCTTATAGGTCCGGTAGATTGGGTTTTTGTTACACCGGTACCCTTACGCTGTGATTAGCCTAGAGGCAGTTGCCTACAGTTCATATTGTAACACAGTGGAGTGGTTCTGGTGGGATTGAAGCCTATCTCAGCGGCCAACTGGCTTCCTTCAGGGCTTTGACGCTGTTGGTTGGGCCACTCACTCACTGACTGGACATTACGATAGAAATAGTATAGTAAGCAAGGGGAGGCGAGGAACCTATCACCGCAATGTCCGTAAGTTCTATCAAAATTTCACAGAAGATAAATAGGCAAGCTGCTGGGAAGATTATTAGTTATTAATGTAGCTTATTCAACTTTTCCACTTTTTGTAGCTCTTTAGGGTTGGGGTTATGGTTTGTAATAAGGCCAGGGTCACATAGTTTTTTTGCTGTAACAATTGTTGTACATTGGTCAGATGATAGGGTTTTATCTGCATTGTACTTGTAGGAAACATTATATCATGGATCAGGTTATGCAGTATGTTGAACCAGCAAAACAGTTTGCTAAAGACTCGATTCGACTTGTTAAGCGGTGCACAAAGCCAGACCGTAAAGGTAACACAGTCATGACAGTCAACTGTGAATTTTTTTTCTTGTGTGCTTCTTATATGTAAGTAAAGATATTTCTAAAGTGCATTCAAACAGCAAACAGTCACGTTGTGCCACAATCAGTTAAACACCCTGAACTGAAGTGTTCCAGTTTTCACCTGAACAGTCCATAGCTAATCTCTCTTTGTTAGTACAATGGCAGATTATTCCACACACATGGACCAGCAGCAGTGAAACTCTTGCCGATGTACATATTGCGGTGCATAGTATGACGCAAGTCCTTCGACTGTTAATGAGAAGGCAATGGCGACTGTCAGTGACAAGGTTGATATCGTCAGCTAAGTATATCAATGGTTGACCTGACAGTGATTGATGTGCCAGGCATAGTTTTGTACTCCACTTGTTGCTGGACAGGAAGCTAGTGCAATGAACTGATGTGTTGACGGTGATGGTACAGTTCCGTAGTGTGAATGAAGTATACTGTTAGTGCTTGGTGAACAAGCAGATGTCATAGACATGGTTGAATATAGCTAGTTAATTTGCAACATTGTTTAGCATTTATTTCAAAAACTTGTCTTTTGTGTACTCTAGAGTTCCAGAAAATTGCCATGGCAACTGCAATTGGTTTTGCGATTATGGGATTTATTGGATTTTTTGTGAAGCTGATCCACATTCCTATTAACAACATTATTGTGTAAGTATACATGCTACTTGTACTCAGTGAAATAGCTAAAAATTACTGCTGTCATGTGTAGTTCTTGTATGCTAGTGAGTATTTAATAGATGTTAAAATTGTTACAAGTGTGACACGCTCAGTAAAGTGTTATTAAAATGTCAAGTCTAAGTGATTTGTTTCGAGTAATTTGTATTAGTTAATATCTGTTAAGCAGTTACACATTAACTGCAATTTTTCATTTTAATTTTGGGTTTGAAAATTGTACAGGATAATGCTTGTTTGTTGTTTTTTTATTTTGTAGAGGTTCGTAGTGCTCATCTGCCATGTGTAATTCATCTGCTCTGATTGTACTAAGTGTCATCTTTTCTTTGCACAGAACTCTGACGTGGCTTAAGTAACTCTGAGGAATGTGAATTTGCTGTGAACTTTATTCAGTATTTTGCATTTGTGTGTCTGAGCTGATTTTAATTTTTTTCAGCTCAGTCTGCTAGACATTATTCTGTTGTAGTTTTCATGTGCTCATTAAGTGTTATGTTAGCATAGTGTAACCTGTGAAGTGTGAACAGAAGTGACAGTTTTTCCATTATTAAGTGTTCTTAGAAAGGCTTGAACAAAGGAAAAGTATCCAAAACATTAATAACAGTAATCATATGTAACAGTGAGTTTACCTGTTTACACTTTGCAGTGCTTATCCTTGAAATACATATGTAGTTTTTCTTGTGCTTATGAACAGTCTTGAGTTTTGTTCAATTTATAATTTACTAGTACCTGAGCTAGAGTGAATAATTGCCAGTATGAGCAAATAATGAAACTTAATAACTAAATGTGCCCTTTTCGATTTCAGTAATTAAATGCCACATGACACAAGGATTAAAAAGCAATTATTATAATTCAGGGATTATGGTATTTTAATCACTTTGTGTGTTACACTATGTATCTGCTTTGTGTAAAAAATCTTAGCCTTTGTTTAAGGCATAGTTTTTATATGGCCCTCCTTTCATTGCAACATATTGAAAATACATGTGTTTAAAAGGTTAAAAAGTAAAAATGCATGTTATGAATGCCTTATAAAATATTACTTACTTGAACATGTGATGTAATAAACAGTTTGACATGTTTAAGCAAATAAATCACAGCATATCTTTATACTGATTCGAGTCTTGTTATTATAAATCTGCTATGCTCGCTTGTTTTCTTCATGACCAGACTGAATTAGTCAATGGAAACTGGAAAATGAACATATCATAGTTCAGTATTACCTGTACTATTTGCTCAAGTTTCAAACAAATTGCTTAAATTCAGATAAACTTTATAAGTTTCATACTTATTGAGCATTTGTAATTATTTTAGACTACTATAATGAGCACTGAGGTTCACAGATTGTGAAATAAGCTGGGTGTCTTGACTGGGTGACTGTTTTTTCTCCACAAGGTATCTCGAGAATGTCAAATGTGGCACAAAAGTGGCGTCTAGTATGAGCACTTAGACTTTTGGAAACAGTTTTTTAACTGCTTTCAAAATTTGCAACAAATAGGCCAAAATGTGCTGCCCTCTGGTGAAGTGACACCAGTGATTCACCTCGTATTCCTCAGACAGTGCGGAGCGCAGGACTTTGTGATGATAGTCACCTTACTTGTAAGATAGAGGAATTAAGACAACAGGACAATAAGTATGAGCATAACTTGAGACACACTTGTGGAAGGGACATCTAATGACTGCACAAATAAATCACACACAATGAAAGAAACGTGTAACGTAAGTTATATAGAATTAACATCACTGATGAAATGGTACAATTGCAACAAAGACTGACATATAATGCAACGGTGTGCAAGAAACTGTCACAAAATACTTACAACGAGGACAGGTTAACATATCAAATAGTAACAACTGCTCTCTATTTACAACTTCTACAGTCTTAAAAACACATGTAGCTGCATAGCACACTGAAGTTAAGTGCTGTTTTCTATGTTCAGCAGAGCAGCAGAAATTTATAAAAGTAAAATGTTTAGCAATACAAACACCTTATTAGCCAGAGTTTGTGCCTATTATTGATATTACTATAACTTATAAACAATCATGTCTCTATACAGTTGTGGGTTAATGAACTGGGGTTGCAAAATGCTGGTAAGCTGGAACAAGCATCAGCAATAAACGGTGGGAAAAGTGAATACCAGGGTATAATACAGTTGCATAAGTAATGACATATCTGTCAACTGCCACTGGCAACAGCTTCTTGCACTATCTGGTAACGTATCACAATGTCCAGTGACATAACAACAGCCAAAGTATGACCTGTCACTCCACACATGCAAACATTCATACCAAACATCTTTGGTGCAAATATCACGTACAGTAATAGCTGCCGAACGTATGCATACACAATGCAACCAACAGTGTTGATCATAAAGTCTGGCTATATACAATATGTACAGTATATGTAATGCTATTTTCAACGGTGCTATTGACAGCAGTTAAATAACTCTTCCAGAGGTGGCAGTTCTCCAAATATTAGCTGCAGATCCTGGAATTGTCTGCAGAGATAGCTCTGGGGCGGAGCTCCCAGTTGGCTCTAGAGATGAAGCCACAAAAGTTGTGTGTTTCAATTAATTCTGTCTGCAGAAAGCAGCCCCTGCTCACAGAAAGTGACAAATGAAAAAACGTGTGCCTTCTTTTTTGATACTCTTATAGGCCTTGGATCTACCCTTGCCAAATTTTAAATTACTGAAAATTATACAACCACATCAGCAAAAATCCTATTAATTATACCCCAATATTGCCTGCTATCACATACAATTATTGAGTAAAATACTTTACAACATTACACATACTAACGAACGGCAAAAATTTATAGGAGGATGCATCACAACAGTATGAAGAGAATACATCAGCATCATAGTGTAATAGCCTACCATAGCTTATATGGGATAGACATAATCTAATTAACATAAAATATGACTGAATTGTCTGCTGCAAACATTAAGCTGAATAGACTCAAAAATTACACAGTTACAATATTTTGAATATAATACAGAACTACACCCTGCACTGCAACCATCATTCAGTAACATTGGTTCCTGGGAGCAGCATGCAATGCTCCTATTCTTGTGCATTAGGTGGGGTGGGTTTCTATTACATCTGGATGACATCGACGCAATAATTGTACAGGCTGAATTTAATCCCTGGAGCTACATCAATGCATCAAAATTACACCACAGTTTCCACTAGACTAGACAAAATTATCAGCAATACTCTTTTGTTTCATGACTAACATCGACCTAACAAGTGCATTAGCACAAACAACGTTTTCATATCATCAACTCCTTTAGTGTATGTAAACAAAGTTCTGTCCAATTTGGGTAAAATAAAAGAATGTTCAGTGAGTGTGTAAGGCTTAACAACTCACTGAATACATAGGTCACTTTGGGGATGGCTTTTACACAGTAGATATGAACAGATTTTTTAGAGATGAAACGAAATTAAGTACTATAGACACAGCAGTGCAAAGTCAACCATATTAATGTCACAAAAAAAGATTATCAGTTTGTCAATAGCAAATATCAGAGGATAGAATACTGTCAAAGGTTATATGTTTTCTTTCAGAAAATTAATGCTTGCCAGTATGCAAAAATGAATCAAAACTTGACTTTTTCAAAATGAATCAGTTCAAATCAGCGTGACAAACAAATCTAACTACAAACAGAAAAACACACAGCATGCTAGTAAGTTCCACTTATTATTACTGTTGATAATCTCTTCACTTAGTGACATATAAACACACATCCCACATAGCCATAAAGGTTTGCAGCGAATTACTGATGATGCAATCATTTTCTCTTTTTTCCGTCATTTGACTTTTGACTTCTCTCTGTGGACGAGCTAGATCGAACGGCACTTTGTTCTGCCATCTGCCGATCTAATTCAGTCATTGCTTCCTGGATTGCAGCCTCCAGGTTCGAGTTCATCTTCCTCCCTCTGTACAGAAACATTATAGTTCAAATAATAATGAATTGTACACTCCTAACCTGATGCAAGGTCATAATTTTGGAGCCAGTATTAAAGTAAGTAAAAGTATGAAGGTAACAAATTTAAAACACAATGTGTATCCATACTCCACACATCTCTGTGGATTTTTTCAACACATAAACAAAACGCCCAAATGATAAGGAACAAAGCAGTTTCTAGGGTTTCTCACATGATAAAAGCACACAATTTCAGGCATATAATAATGATTTCATAACATTCGCAGTCAACTGACCACAAAGCTTCAAACTACCTACAACATCATGCTGCTATCTAGTGACTGCGCTGAAAGACCTCATAAAAGTGACAACCTATTTTCAAAGTGCTTGATGAGGAATAAGAACAGCTACAGTATAAAGAACCATTGACAATATTGACCTAACTGAGCTATAAGACTACTAACATCACTTTTCACAGACATTACTGTGAACTTATTGGTACTTTGTCATCTGTTGGTATATTGGCTGCAGTCACGGCATACTACTATATGTTTTAAGTGTGTTTGGTAGCACTAGTAATACATTACAAATAGTCTTGTATATTAAGGGCAGCTGTTAGTGCTCGTACAAGCTTTGCAGTCGGGCTCATTTGCTATGCATCATAAATATGTATTTATGATGTATAGCACTAGTTTTATGGGCAAATAAATATGCATATACATACAACAGAGCACTACATCATTCAATGCCAAAAACTTCTACACACAACACTATAGTTTAATTGTTATTTTATGAAAGTTATAATACATTAAGAGTTCACATTCGCAAAACAGAATAACAAACAAGCTGTGCATGTTTTGGGAATGAATAATCTTACAAGGACATTATCTAGTGCGCATAAGACAACCAAACAACTAGAGCATACTGTCGGTCTTTCTTCCTTGCATTGTGGTGAGTTTCGAGACCCTCAGACAGAGTCTTCAGCTGACCTGGGTCAGCCTGAGCAAAAGAATGATCGCCAAACCACTTCACCCATATCTGTATGCACACCATCAAAATACACATTAGCCCTGCATTGGTGCTGCCACATCACCCACCTTGTTCAACATTCACGTTTATAACCAAAACACATCAGAATTATCAATGCCAAACAAGACAGGGATTAGGGAACAAACAGCATGCAATTGAATAAAGCAACAACATAACAATAACATACTTAATGCAACTTAATGCAGTGTGCTAATGCATCTCATTGTATCTGTGTGAATGCCTTTATTTCACTTCACTTTTCTGCATGCACATAATTCAGGTCAAATTTGCATATTAAAATCATGGGTGAAGAAAACAGCAGCAAAAAGCATGGAGGTCGTTTGCTATCAATTGAAAGGCAAGTTTAAAAAAAATAAAATAATAATGGCAACGTTAATAGTGCAGCAGAATAATATAATACAAACTGAGAAATAACTACACCATGTCTAGAAAAAAATGGAACTACTAGTATTTTAGGCATAACTTTGAGAAAGTTCAACAGATTTGCATCATTTCATACATAATTAATGTTCACATTTAAAGCAACCGAAAAATTATAAAAAGTACCATCACTGCTTGCACAACACTACGTAATAATGACACAAGTTGATGTCATCAAGATGCTCATGCTACCGTGGAGTTCCTGGAAAGAGAAATGCTAAAGTTCATTTCGCCACTACTGTGGCCTCCAAATTTACCAGATTTAAATCCTGCTGACTACAGCATGAGGAGCACACTGCAAGAGAACGGGTACAAAACATGCAACACTTATCTTGATGACTGCTGCAGCTGTGTGCCAGTGGCGTTGCCGTCTTTCAGCTTGTGTCAGGGCTGGCTGTGGTCATTTCGAGAACTGCTTTTAATTCTATGATTTTTTTGCGATAACTGCGGCCTTTGAAGCCTTCACTGACAAGTCAAATCAAACAGTTGCAGGCTGATATTCTGGTCTGATTTTCTTGCAGTTGTCAGTTATGATGTTGTGCATTTTAATACACGACGATGGTTTAATGCACAAGGTAAAGTAGTGACACTGTTTAGGTGTAGCGAGCATTTACTGCGTTAGTTTGGTTTCGCATTATCTTGACATTCCATGCAAAAATTACAACTGTATATCTGCGTTTTCAAAGTTATGGCTGAAATACTATTAGTTTCTTTTTTTCCAGGGCAGGTAGTTCAAAATAATCACGGATCAATGAAAGCTTACAATGTACCTTACACTATCATTATGTAATCAAAATGCTTATCACACTACCTTGCCACTTTCCAACTTGTGATTTCCGCGAACCTCCGAGTCTGCAACAAGTTTACCAGGCCATGAAGGAAATCCACGACTTGGACCCCAGACAAGATCACCAACGTTAAATGTCCGTGGACTCACTGTCGGTGCAGAACCAGTTGTTGAGTCTGCCACATCTTCTGTACAAATAACAATCAGTGGACTGCACACATAAAATGTACACTCTTATACACTGCTACCAGTTCTTATGTATGCATCATCAGATATCATGATTCTGTCAAACAACTGTGAAAGAATATTTATGTAGGCCTACAAAGATTCGAAACGACACTAAAATAACTGCTTCAACGACTTTAATGCAGTGAGACAACATGCTGCTTTGAGAACAGCAACCACCATTTTAAGAACAGAGTTATAAAAACTGTGTTAATACAGGTAGTATGTCATTATTACAGGGTATTATATGTCCATCATCACACATCACATGCCACACTACTAGCATTAGCTGTAGCTGTCTGTTAACATATTTCACTTACCAATCTATGTCATTTAATGCAGGTCAAGTTGTAACAATGATATAAATAACAAATAAATTAATCACTCACCGACATGGCTAAAGTCAGTTGTCGACAGTTGTGTATCTGCAGGCTGTTTTACTTCATGCTTTGAGTGTCGTAATGGCAACCCCCGGGTCCGCCGAGCCAGAGCTTGCCTCTTCTTCCAGCGAACTTTCTGAAATGCTCCAGCATGGCTGCGCTTGTCATCTGTGCTCAGGTCTATACCGTCATTGCTGCTATCGTGAAGTGACAGTGTCGTGGAAACAGAGCTATCGGATGCTGCTGTGTCTTTGATTGAGAAATTAGAAGGCAACAAATCTGTGAATTCGTCACTTCCAGCTGGTGATGTCAGTGCATCAACATCGTGCATATCTTGTATGGAAGACACCACAGCGGATGCAGGTACAGTCAAGCCAGACAGTGATGAACTGCATGACATCTGGTCAGCTGCTGCACCTGACAGCATGGAATGGCCATAACGACGATGTAGCTTCTTCTTCAATCTCGAGCCACCATGTTGAGCTCGTTTCTTTGCAATTAACGGCCGTGGCAGCTGTATGGCTGTAGACTGGCTGGCACTTGAGGTACCTGCTATTTCAACACTATGCCGAGAATCATATTCCATTCGGACAGAAGTACTGCTGCCAGATTCAAGTGTACTACACTCGGTGGTCTTTGTTGGTGTGCTGTGACTAGTACTACAGTGAAGTTTGGATGCACTCGAAGAAGCTAGTTTTGTGGCAGAGTTTGTCGGTTGGTCATATATTTCATCTAGGGGTTCATCGGTTGATGTCACTTGTTCGGTTTCGGTGGAATCGTCTGAACTTGGCTCGTCAGTCGTGTCCATTTCACTGTTATCAACAGTGCTATCTGGCTGGTCCGGTGCATGGTCACGGGGCTGATGCTGTTGTTCAGTCATGGGCACCGATGCAAATGCAAGTGGCGTTGCAACTGGCATCATTGAACCCTGACTGACAGCAAACAGTGCTGAGCTGCCACCAGGAAGACTGCATAATGCTGCCGGCTGCATAAATGGTACAATAGTCGATGCTAACCCCGTAGGCACAATATTCTGCAGAAGGATATGACCGGCTGCCACTGGAGTGTGCACTATCGGCAGGAACTCTGCAGCACCGTAACCATCACTGTCAGATTTCACAGGAGTCATGAGTCGGAACGAGCCACCAGCATCGGATGTTGTCATCACGTTTCCAACTGGTGGGCCAACCATAGGTCCAGCAGCAAAGTGAACAAGGCCCAGTGCACCGGGCTGAGCAACTGCACTAGAACCAGAGGACTGCACTGCAGCACCATAACCAAACTCACTCGGAGGCTGGAACTGTAAAAACCCGTGACCAACAAGTGGATTTGGTGCAAATGCAATGTTCTGCGGCAGAAGAAAAGATGCTTGTGGAACTCGTGGTATAAAAACCACGGGTGTTGAAGTAGAAACTGGCACGTGTTCCGTGAGAATATCATCGGGTGGTTTATCACCATAGGCAGAACTTGGCCTCAATGCAGGCACTGGCACATTACCAGTAACCACATCCGACTGTGATTCTGGCAATGTATCATTGCTCTCAGACCCATCAACGCCTGACTCAATGGAATTGCAGTTAAACATAGCAGATGTTGGAGTACTTGTCTGTGTGCCAGTTGTACACAGAACTTCACCTGAGTCAGTACCAGCAATGGAAATATCACAGTCCTGGGTGCTCTCATCATCATCAACCACCTGACTATTGGTTAATGGTGGTGCAGTTATGCCATCAGAAGTGAAAGCTGTATCAGCATTGTAACATTCTGCATCCGTATCTCCATCAGCTGTACCACTGCTGGCTATTGGCTCCACAACATTTGTACATAATGTCGATGTAACATTTATCGTAAGAGATGAATCACTGCAAGCACTGACTGCAGCTGTTGAAAGTGGACTTACTGAGGAATGGAATGACACTGACACCAATGGATGTGCACAGTACGCAGAGGGTACCACGCTGGCAGCTGGCAAAACCTGCGTCAGAACACTTGTTACTGTCGTAACAGTGGATGTTGTTGGCAAATGTGACTTGGTTTGTGTGCATCTAGCAGAATCATCAGGTAGCTGAACTGAACTGCTAGTCTGCCCATCAACATCCAATGATTTGCTGCTGAATCTCACCTCTTCAGATAACTCGACAGCTGCTGTACTTGCAGCAATGTGGCCAGCGGCATCAGTACTTCCAGACTTTCGACGGCGTAGTACAGATTCTGATTGACTGATGATCAATGATGTTGCAAGTGCAAGTGAATTCTGCGTTGTTTCCAACCCAGTCACCATGTTCTGTACCAGACGTATTGGTGACTCGTCTTTTCCAGTCTCGCTACCTGAACACAGCGGCAAACTTGCATCAGTGGACAAGGATGCAGAATTTGCTGCAATGCTGGTGGCCACTGCAACATCAGGTGCTGGCATGTCACTCAAGCCTCGCTGAGGGCCTGGGTAAGGCAGAACACCTGGCACTTCATGGCCTTGTGAACATTCAAATGAGCTCGGATAAAGATTCATTCCAACCGAAGATTTTGTTGCAAGTGAACAACTCAGAGGGTGATTGGAATACTGAGACCAGTGGTTATACTGGCTGTATGGCTGAGTTCCAGTATACACCCAGCTTGCTCCACATGACACATTTGTTGACATCGGAGCTGTGATACATACTGTTGAAACACTTGCTTCTGCAAAACTTGCAGTAACATGACTAACAGCTGGAGAGATCTTGGCAGAAGAAACTGCTGTTACAGTATGCAGAATGTGACCTAAAGTACTGGTATTGGCAGAGCTTATCTGCGAAGATGAGACGGAAACATCTGTATTCATAGTCAAAGAAGTGCAACAGACGTCTGGCAAATCAAACAATACATTGCTACTAGTTACCGTCATGCCATCATAAACGCTGGCTGTTAATGGAGCAGAAGTAGCCAGCAAAGTCTGGCTTGATACTATGACATGTTGTGATGTAGACAAGGATGAAGCATGCAAGGCAGTGGCTGGCATAGTCCACACAGCCGTCTGTGAAGAAACACTGACAGATGCACTACATGACGCTGTTTCCATCTGCAGTCGTTCACGCTGCTCTTGTATGATCTGACGAACATCGATGTTAGGACATGGTACAGAACGGTCCAATATGCTGCTGTACAACTCTTTCGACTGAGCTCGCGACTTCTTCTTTGTCTTTGTTGACATCGGTGCCCACAAAGGTTCTTGTGCATCAGGAACTGTTGACGGCAAGTCAACAGCCGGACGTTGGGCAATAGTGGAAACTGCTTGTGGAGGTGGGCCATACATACCCACACATTGTCTTGGTAAGTGTATGTTCCCACTCCATGGCGACGAAGCCATGTGCACCGCACTTCTGTCATACACAGCGTACCCCGCTGAAGTGGCATATGGCATTTGATGGGGTGGGAACCTTACCATCCGGTGGTATGACGGAGACATCATGGCTTGAAAATCAGTTGACGGATGATAATAAACTGCACGAGGTGGCTGGCCCATTATTCTCGGATGTTGTACAATCATTTGACTATATCCATATGCTGGCAGTGCTGCACTGCCATAATGCATGTGCATCATTGGACCAGCACTGCACTGTTCACCAGAAGACACAGCACCTGGTACAATATGACTGCTGCTGTGAGGCTGTGAAATTCCTGAAGTGGACTGGCTAGTAATACTACTGGTCCTGGCAACAGAATCACTAACTAAACTGCTGCTAAATGAGTGGGCAATGGTACGTATGCTAGGACTTGCTGATGCTTCTGTGCTCAAAGGTACACCAGATGCAGATGCTACCTCACTGGCTGATGTCACCACTGCAACAAAACAAACTAAAAATACATGCATAATCACGGCACTTAACTGCACAAATAACAAAAGACATTAAATCTAAGAGATTTATTATAACTTTTCGGGGACGTTAATGACATCAATTCAAGAAGTAAATAAACTTGCAATCTTGTAAATACCAAATATACAACAGTGACATTAAACCATCATCCACATGACAGTCATAATTTATAAACTATTAGTTGCCATCACAACAGTCATAATGCACAATGCAGCAGTAGTAGACAGGGGCTTTTATGTCACTAGTCATTACTTCTGTATTTCACTTAATATCTTATGCTGAAGGCTAGCAAGATTAAACTGAAATCTTTGTACAACTGCATCCATAGACAATTCAATGGAACAACAGAGCAATCATTTACCAGCAACGTCTACTGCACGTGACACCGGCAGAGATAGCCGAGACGCAGACAAAGTTTCCGGTTTATTGAAACGGAAACCGGTCGACTGTTGAAATGTCGCCACGGCAATAATCTTCCTTCTGTGATTACAAAGGCTATTCGATCGGTCCGAGGCAGCGTAGATATCATCAGCAAGCAAATGCTTTGACTGTGTTTGTTGTGCATTGAACACAAATGTCTTGTCAACAACCAGCGGACATTGCAAACCACACTTGCATGTCCCATCAGTTAGGAGATACTGCCGAACTTCGTTGGGTGACCGCAGACAGACATTAGACGGACTGTCACAAACCATATGTACATTTAAATGATGTTGTAAACCTGACAGTAAAATATAGTATACAGACTGACCATAATAGTACATAAGGTATGTGACAACACAAAAAGCTGATAATGTGAAAAATGACATCTTGTTAGTAGAGCTTATCAATTACAATAATACGTAAACCTCTGGAAGAAATTTGAACAATTACTTTTTAAATACTTTACTGTCGGTATTAGTGTTAATCCAAAATCTGACTTTTGAGTAATCCGGTACCCTAAACTATGGCTGTACTGAATATTCTATTCGTATTCTATTTGGGCCGAATAGTAGGCCAAATAATGTATTCGAATCCGGCCGAATAATACTGCTAAAAGTAGGCCGAATACGAATAGTCATTAATGTGAAACTGTGAGCTCATTTCTGACATAGGCCAATGATATAGGCTATAGCCTACTGAGTCTGAAACCAAGAACTATTTGGGTGCATTGTGAGTATGAAACTGACTGCCTTTTCACTTAACTTTTTAGTGAGTTTAATGACTTTGTGAGTACATATGTATTTTAAACTCATATTAATAAGTTGACAATGCTGAACGTCAATAAATATCTTGTATAACGATGTTAATGTTAACGATAATGACTGACAATGACATTGCTTCGAAGTTCAAAGCAATTATTTGTATTCTATTCGTATTCAGCTGAATAATAATTTTAATTATTCATATTCGGACAAATAGTCAAGACCCCCTATTTGGCACAGCCCTACCCTAAACACCTCCATGCCAGCAGCTTAGTGACTAAAAGCATTACCCAACTAGCGCATGCCAAGACTATTGGCTCATCAGTGAGACAAGCCCGTTACTACTGTCACTCAAATTTATCCTTGATCTCGCAGATAAAAAATGACAAATACCCAGCACAGACAATCTACGCAGTTGCAGTACCATTAATGTCAACAAAATTGAACTGTATAACCTGTAGTATACAACAGTGCCACTGTCGACATGTCTGCGCCAGCCATATGGAACAACAACGGCTGTTTGTTCTGGTGCAACAGGACAAAGTTGGTTGACTGATTCTGCTGCAGGCGCCATCTTCATCACAGTAGCTGAAGATATGTCATCAGATAAAAAGTACATACTTTTGACAGCCTCATTCTTGACAGCATCAGTAGTAGTTACTGCAGCACTGTCTATGTGAAATTCACTGGTGTCTAGAGAAACATTCGTCTTTTTCTTTTTTGGTTTTTTATTTGCTTTTCGGGAACTGCTTCGCTTTGATCCTTTTGATGATTTAAAATTGTCTGACAAGGTGCTGGATGTAATTTGAAGACAGTTTTGTAACTCTGCTTCAGGAGTAATAGCAACTTCATCTTCCGTCGGCTTATCACTTACAGGTGGTACATCTGTTTTCAGTTCATCTTTCAACACAGCTACAGATGTGGAATGCACAGCAGTTACTGGCAGCGTTACCACAGCGCACGCTGCAGTTACAACACCTTGAGTCACAGGACTACAGTTCAAGGATCTAGTAACAGAAGAACATGGACTGATGTGGTCTTTCACAGGATAATTTGAACCAGAAAATGGCATGTGGTGGCCCACATGAGTAGCAGCTGACTGCAGAGCAACAGTTACTGTGACATTAACGTCGTCAGTATTGTCAAAATTCTCTTTATATACTTTACAACTTGTCACAGACGCTGATGTTGAAAACACTGTGCTAGTAACATTCAGTGCAGAAGAAGTGACGCTGGCAGACCCCCAGCAGGTAGCAACGGCAGTGTTAGATGGCAATTCGTGTTCTACAGAGTGTTGATTAGCAGGTGTATTTCTATGCTCATGCACAGAATGTTCAGCTAATTGTCCTTGCCACTGCATTTCCTCAGCATTAGACTGATATGAATGACAGCATCTTGGTGGTGGATAGTGTGGAGTGCTGGAATACAGTACACGGGGAGGTGAACCATAATAGTTGTAGGGATTAACATGACAACCTGCATGCTGATGGTGTTGAGCATAGTGTGGCATTGCACTGTATGAATAATAGTCTCCAGCAGCAGAAACAGGCCACGACCTACTAGTACTGTGTAAGTAATGCCCAGCATGGCTATACAAAGACTGACTAGAGACAGCCGTACTGGTACCAACTGTACATGAATTATGTGACAGTGTTGTTCTTCCATCTGGTAAATGCTCCAGTGGATGACTAGGAGGTGCGGTATGTGAAAGGACAACACTGTCTTTAAAGGAGTCATCTGAACAAACAGTACTGCACATGGTAGCAGAGCTGACTGTACTTGTAAGAACAGTAGACACATGCTCTTGAGAAGCCGACGTGCTGTTAGGATTCCCGTCTCCTAACACATGACAACTTCCTGCATACTGCCCATCAGCGCACACCATACCAGTATGGACTTCTTGGTTTGAAGGTGGCCTGTAATAGCGTACTGATCCTGGAGAAAATGAATGTGACGGTGACAAATGTTGCCGTGCTCCACCAAAGTTCTCACAAAACTCTGCAGACATTCGGGGTTCGGAAGACGAGTGATAATCAGGCATACGCTCACTGCCATAATTATATGCCATTGATCTCTGCCATGTTGGCTGATTACTGTAGCCCACTGAGAAACATGACCTCATCACCTGAGTTGAGCCAGACCACGATGGCTGTTGGCTAGGACCACTGCCTGAATGAGGTACATAGTACACAAACTGCGCATCAGATGGCATATTTGGCCGATGGCGAGGCACATGCATAGGGTGTCTAGCAAACATTATCCTTTGTCCATTTGGACCAACACAGTGCTGCTGTGGAGCAAATGTGCCTCTAGCACTGCCACTATTTTGTTCACAATACACAGGATGATACTGCTTACAATACACATCGCCATACTCCTGGTTCAATGCATATTGCGGGTGCTGCCCTCGGAATGGCATCGACGCCTGGCTGTTAAACCTTGCCTGTGGTGCAGATATAAACATCTGTCGTGGTACAGCACTTTGCCCCCCAGGAGACATATACTGCCTCCCTTGCCACGACATCTGCTCACTGTTCTGCATGTGATGTCCATGATGAGGTACAGGATAATATCCTCCTTGAGGCACGTGACCCTCTTCACTTGGTATATGACCAGCAACAACCATGCCTTCTGCATTCTGATACATTGCTTTTGGACTATGCTGTACTGGCCCCTGCACCAGCCCAGACATATTACCATAAACTGCAACTGGTTCATGTGAGTTACTGTGCCTCTGATGTGATTTTACTTCTGAATAAGTTTGGGTATTTAGTGGTATTGATGATATTAATTGTCCATGTACAGAAACATCACCAGTCATCGCTGAACAAACTGCCGGGTAATCAGCTGGTGTACGTGGCCGTGACTGTCCGTGATGCACATTCTGTTCTGCAGCAGGAACATACTGTTGAGGAACAGCCATATGACTCTGCTGTGGCAGCATATGACTGTGAGCAGACAGGTGATGAGGGTGACCCTGAGATGATGTGCTGCAAAACACTTGGTGCTCAGGCATCTGAAAACAGTGCTGTTCATGGCTGCTTGCCAAGCTCTCGCTGTGATCAGATGCAGCAGAAGCACAGCAATGTGACTCCATGTGCTGACCAGACACTACAGTGTCACTTGTCACATAATTGTTACTGAATCCAACCACATTATCTCCTGTCTAGTAGACAGCCTTCTATTCCATCTCCACAAATCTGTGCAAACAGCCCACATCAGATATGCCATATCACATACAACATTGTGACAGATACACAGGTGAAAGCAAATTATCAATCACAAAGTTCTGCATGTCATAAACACCACAAAAATATAAGTGCATGCTATGGCACTCCTGGAGTTTTACTACCTCACATGGAATACACTCCAAACTTACCACACCCTAACCCTAAAACCTAAGTCTAAAACTGACCTTAACCCTAACCCTAAACCCGTAGCCTACTTTCCATTTGAGGTAGTGAAAGTCCAGGAGCGCTCAAGATATTTACAAACGAATTCATTCATCAGCGTAAAACAGAACGAGGCTCAAGTTAGTAGTATGCTACTTGGTTTTGAATGTTTCAGTCTTGTCTCGGGTCTCTGCTACACCATATTGTTTGGCTGCGGTCTCCGGAACGCATCGATTTCAAGTTAGCTGTGCTCACCTATCGATGCCTGCACGGCCTGACGCCACGTTATCTTTCTGACTACATCCAGAGCGTCGCTGTTTCAAACTGTCGCCGTCTCCGGTCGTCGTCATCCTCGCAGCTAGTGATCCGACGTACACGGCTGTCCACTGTTGGTGATCGTGCATTTCCGGTGGCCGCCTCTGGAACAGTCTGCCACCCGACGTCACCTCAGCTTCAACGCTCTTTCGAAACCGCCTCAAAACTTATCTCTTTTCCCGATCATTTCCTTCCTAACTGTTTTCGGTTTCTATTTCTGCACACCGTGTATAGTAGTGGTTTAGCAGTATTAGTAATTTAGGCCACTCTAAATAACTCTAATGTAATATAATGTAAAGAGTACGTAACGAGAACGAGGTTACCCTGGAGCGGAGCTATGCAGGGCCTAGACGTTACGTAACACAATCCTTCGACTTGCATCAAAGTCACGATCAGTCATAAACATGAAAACAGACAAAACATGCTTACACACAGCTGAATAAAACTGGTAATATACCTTTAACAGCTTTGTTTATATTTAACGCTAAAATTCCCAGTTTGTTTATTGACATGGCCACTCATACATAACTGCGCATGCGCATAATGTAGTAAGTAAAGAGTGAAGTTAATGTTGCGGAAATGCGGAAACCGTACAATCTATGTTTGTGAGCTGTATTATAATGTATAGTTGATATTGTTAGAAATTGACTGCTTATTTGTAGTAGTGGTATTACGTTTAATGGGACAGAATGACATCTACGCGTCAAAGTTGCCTGTTTGTACTTACTTCAGCAGTGGAAGGTGAACAACGAATTTTTGATTAATGGGCGCAGGCACCTAAGCCCAGTTGTCATATTTGACAGTGACAGCCTCATCGACATTGGACCGCCTGCTGTCTTTGTAGAATGAGACGTACTGCCTTTCTTAATCTTATTTCACAAAAGTCTTCACGAAAGCTTCTACACTGTTGCGTGAAGCAGAGTGGCATCATTCTGTTTCCCTGATTCTCAGATAGTAGTAGTTCTAGGATGCAGTTCTGCTTCCATCTACGCTTCACTGTTATACAAGAAATGTATCTATATTATAAAGGTTATCTTGACCGTTTGTCTGTTTGACTGCCGTGCCGCAGAGCCAACTGCACAGGGCCAGTGGGCGATGGCGGCCAACCCTGGACAGGCAACCACTGCGAATGTTGAGTGGCTCGTACTTTTCGTAGAGGTCACCAGTGAATGTGATGCTGTACTGGCTTGAAGACCTATTTTGGGGTGTGGGGAATTTGCCTGGTCTGGGTCATGCTTAGGGATTGCAATCCTGGGAACAATTTTCCAATCCCGAGATTGATCCCCGGGATTGGGAACTAGTAAGTAAACCGGCTTACTTACATACAAATTTACTCTTAACAGTCTTCTTGAGTTGTGTCTGCTGTCTTTGACATTGATCACACTATCCTCCTTGATCATCTGACTTCCTAGTTCGGCTGTAGTTAATGGTCTTAGTCATTCTTAATCAATCTAAACTCTAAAGCAGAATTCCTTCTTGTATGTTTTCCTAGGCCCTAGACATAAATTTTTTGTCCACTCACAAGTCTAGCTGGAACTGGAGCTAATCATTAAGCTACAGCATAGTGCAACATACAGTTGTTCCTGTTCACGTAGTCGTGGTTTTATTGTTGCTGCTCACTCACTCTGCTACAACTAAAAGGAACAAAGCCAGGCACTCCTACATGTCCATGTACGCTAATCTTATATACAAAATGTCGCTGTCAACGAGTTGGCAGACAATGACGATGAGAAACATGGGGAATAGGAGTGGCTCAGTGAAGTGACGATACAGAAAATCAAATGAGTGGGGGCTGGGAAACGACTCAAAGAACTAGTAAATGCATAGTGTCCTTCAAAAAGAAATACAAAACAAATTTCGGGATTGGAAAACCGTCTAGGATCCCAGGATCTCGGGATCTGGGGATTGCAGTCACTAGTCATGTTGGAGCTTGGAGGCTAAATTACAGGTTGCAATATTTATTCAACATAATGTCTGGATGTCGAGACTGTAAAGTGGCAATTTTTATGCTGTATGTTAAACAGTTCAGTGTGTGATGCAAATCATAAAGGTTATTACACAGCAGTTTGTAATATTGCAGGTGTATCTGCACAGTCATTCGTGCAGGCATTTAGCTTGGCACAGACGGCTTTCAATGTCCAGTTGGCTTCTCCACAGGTATACAGTCTTGATGACTTTATTTAAGCAAACAAACACATGGTATATTGTGCATGTATCCAGTGGGCATGTATTTGATGTGTCAGCCACAATAATTGTAGACTGTGTAAATTGTCCAAACTGAGACTGCATTCTTTATATCTACAAATTTAGGGTGAGCCCATAGCCATGTGGTGGCATGCCGTTTGGATGACCCTCGTCGTTCCATCAATGTCTACTCTTCAAGGCTCCCAGTACACAATCTCGTCCAAACGACCCTCGCTACGGGCCTGCAAAGTACAGCAGCATTATATAATTTGTTAATTTCGAAACATTTACTTGAGTGATTGTGTGGCAACTGGCATAATTGGTAACAATGGTATACAGTCTGTGTTTGTTATGCAGGGAGGACTGGTGGAATATGTAAAACAAGATGACAGCTCGCGAAAGTGGATGAACGAATTTCGCAGTAAATCTTACGCGAAGCCAATAAGTTTTGAGGCTGTTGAAGGTTTGTTGATGGACACATGCTGTATTGCAGTTTCGTGTGTCTTAATGTACTTCTGCTTTAGACTTTATACGAGATATTTTTGGCCACTGGATGCTTATTTTTTTTATCTAAATTTGTAACTTCAAATTTGCTGTGCTTTAACATATTGATATTTTGTACATTACATTAACTACAGTTCTGTTGCTATGTCTGTATGTTTTACAGCAAGCCATTACGCAGCTCTGTTGTTTCCACATTCCCCCGGTGCCGTTCGTGACTTAGCACGCAGTACTGAACTTGCAAACATTGTCGCTCATTTTGTGGAAGAAAACAGTAAGTAAATGAAGTATGTATCGATATTAGTATGTAAGTAAGTAAGTAAATCTTTATTGTACAAATGACAGATGCATTTGCATTACAGTACAACAAAGTACAGACATTCAATAATCGAACAACAAACACATGCAGTGGTCTAATCATACATTGTTTTATAAATTACAAAATATGAAAAACATAAGTAAAGCAAAGACATGTTCCTAACTTCTGAGCAATAGTAATTACTTATTGAGATATAAATTTTTAAAAACAAAAGATTTCCTGGTGGTGTTGTATTGATACCTAGGTAAATCTAAAGAATGAACTCTGGGTACGGGGACATTTGTAACACGTAGTTTTTTTCAAGCAGATGATATAAACAGTGATTTTTTTACTTTCAATTTTTTTATTTTTGTGTACTTTGTGTCGAACCATTGTTAATAATAATAATAATAATAATAATAATAATAATAATAATGCATTCAGTGGCTACAGTTGGCAACAGAGACAACACAGTTAAGCCAAACAATACATCTGTTGTCAGTCATTTTAGCAACTGTCCCCATTTTCACACAAGCCATCTGGACGTGGTGGACCAAATTGCAGGCATAATATCTCAAGCGGAGGAGAGGGGGAGGTGCAGATACAGCTGATAGCTGGAGCTGGTATGGGTCACTGGCATTTATAGACACCAACGCACATCGTGCTTTTGTAGACTAAAACCGTGTATCAGGTATTAAAAAACTGTTGTTTCAATTTCAGCTGGTTTTAACAAAAGCAATGGTTTCGGTGTCTGTAAAACCCTTGCCAACCCTACTCTTAGAATTTTATTGCTGTTTTTGTTGTTGTTGCCTTCAGTGCTTTGACGCTGTTGGTTGGGCGGCAGGAAGGGCATCCGGCCTGTAAAAAAACCTCAGGAGGGTTGTGGGGGTTGGGGCGCCATTAGCCTGGTTGGGATGGCGCCCACCCCGACTGTCGGTGCCTCTGCCTCCATCATCCTCTCCTGCTCCATAAAATTTCAGAGGAGTTGTTTCTTCTGGTACCGGCCTACCCGGGTGGTCCCGGACCGAAGGCCGTTAAACGGTTGTTGTTGTTGGTTGTTGTTGTTGTTAGAACCTATATGTGCAGTTGGAATGGGCGTTGCCGGCCTGTTTTCAGCGACAAACAAAGATGGAAGTTGGAAATTTAAAGGCTATAGTATGACTTCTGTGAGTTGTGTGATTGCATACGTAGCTCTCCGTGGTAATTTCCGTCTCTTTGTTTGATGGTCCATCCAGCTCCGTCTTGTGCTGCCACCTCCATCTTTCTCCAGCTGAACCTGAAGCCTGTTGTCCACATTTCCCTCTCCAAATCTCTTAGTGATTCTTGCTTTTTGAGATGTGTGAAAAGTGGTTGTGGCTTTTCTTATGGTGACCAGAAGTTAGTAAATCATAGCTTAGCGAATTGTTTCTGTGAAGTACACATTTATACTTAGGGCTTACGATGATCAGCGTGCAGGATTGAACATTAATTTGTATCATTTGAAACAGGGTGCAAATGCTGAGGCTGCAGTCATCATATTGGCACGTTGATGTACTGTGTTGCTCTGCACATTGTTTCAGACTTCAGTATTTGAGCTGGCACGATTGCCATACTTTGGTTCACTTCCTGTTGTTCCCGAGGATTTCATCAAGGAGCATTCTGCCAGTTATAGCTGTGAGTGTCTTCTGCTATGTTGCACAGTTGTTTTCATGTGTTAGACTTTAGGTTGGCTGTTTGTTCAGTTTGAACACGTGTTTATTAGTCTACTTGCATGTTGTATTGCAGAGTACATTGTTCAGTGCCTGTTGTCTGTTGTGTGTACTCCACGTATTTAATGCCTAACATTTTTTTGTCATTTATTATTCGTTTATTATTGATTAATTTACATCTCACTTTGCACTAGAATTGCTGAGTATTGTTCAATGACAGTGTATGTGTGTATGTATATGTTCATTATTATGATGTGTACAAAATAGTGGCAACATCTGTGTTTGTCATTCGTGATTTAAACGATTACTTACTTAAATAAAAGTTTTTTTCAGATTTTTACTGTGGACATTGTTTTCAAACACAACCGTTCCATAATCTCTCGTACTGTACATCCCCTCGCTTGTGGACCTCATAAATAAATGTTCGTAATGATACGTTCAGTGTTATATTCAGGCAGCGACGTGGACGTGGTTCATTGCGTGGTGGATAGGAATCTGATCACAGGACAGAATGATCAGTCGACCGTTGTTGCTGTTCAGAACGTTATCCTTGCATGCAGCCTACAGTAAGACTCATGTTTGTTGCTTCCCCTCAGTGTGTGCAAATTAACATCTTGTTCCTGTTTGTGTCATTTTTCCATGTAGTACACATCACGAGCTCCACGAGCAGAGACTTAGGGCGAGACAAGATCACTCGAGCTCTGATGATTGCGGAGTAACTGGAAAGGTTATCAGAACTGTCTATGCTGTTTTTTATCCCACATTGTCTGCAGTCATAAGCATACTGATAGGACAAGTCTCAACATGTTAGTTTAGGTTAGGTTTCTTGTGTTTTAGCACATTGTTGAATGATGGTCAGCTTGTTATTGAGATTATATTTGTACTAGCCATTCTGCCCACCCAGTTGGGCCCCCTTGCCACTCACTCTCCCCCAACCC
>Ga0126335_1000180_pt1 | contig 29755 bp, 20 predicted proteins | sample OlaspJWI45metaG_FD_108409 | JGI IMG/M metagenome (GOLD analysis project Ga0126335, IMG submission 108409) | Marine gutless worms symbiont microbial communities from Oahu, Hawaii - Olavius sp. 1 OAHU.JWI-45 metaG | ecosystem: Host-associated > Annelida > Digestive system > Unclassified | place... | reverse complement strand
TCGAGACTCTCAAATACCAGGATTGGGTTAGATGGCGTTCACATTGATGAAAAATATTAAAAAAAAGATTGACTACAATAAACCAGGCGCAGAGAACACCACAATTATTGCCGGCTTCGCCGGACAGGTCGCCGTTAAAACCCAATAGCCCTTGCTGTGTTTGATTTTCGCGCGTTGGCGCGCCCAAATTCTGGTTTTTGATTTTCTCTGCGCCTTTGCGTCTCCGCGCGATGCATTGGTTTTGGTTTGAAATCTTTAAACATATAGCCTTAAATCTTATACATGAAACCATTGTTGATTACGATTGACGGTCCGGCCGGAGCGGGTAAAACCACGGTGAGCCGGGCCCTGGCCGATAGGCTGGGTTTTCGCTATATCGATACCGGGGCATTATACCGGGCCGTTGCTTTGCAGGCCCTCGCGGCCGGGATCGACTCGCAGGACGATGCCGGTCTGGAAGCATTGTGTGCGCGCCTGGAACTGCGTTTCGAACGGCTGCCGGACGGGGTGCGCCTGCTGGCCAATGGTGAAGACATTTCCGGGCAGATTCGCACCCCGGAAGTGACTATGGTCGCTTCGGCCGTTTCTGCCCGGCCGGTGGTCCGGCAGTTTCTGCTCAAGGTGCAAAAAGACCTCGGCCGCGAAAAGTCCGCCGTGTTCGAAGGCCGGGACATGGGCACCGTGGTGTTTCCGGATGCGGATGTTAAATTCTTTTTGGAGGCGAGCGCAAAAACGCGGGCGCAGCGCCGTTTTGCGGAATTGCCCGCCGATACCGGCCAAACCCTAAACGATGTCACCCGGGATATGCGCAAACGCGATCAGGATGACAGCTCCCGGGAACTGGCCCCCCTGAAACCGGCCCCGGATGCCGTTCGGATCGATTCCACCCGGCTTTCTATCGAGGCTGTTCTCGAAGCCATGCTGGCAAAAATAGAGGAAGTCGGCTAACGCCTTAACTGAAGCTATTTCAGAAAAGTCTTTCGCCCTCAAACTCGGTGTTGGATACCAAATGGGCGAGTAAATCGCCTCCGTAGGGAATACTTCTAATTGTAGGGCGGACCAAATAATTGAAATACTTCGGTATTTACCACGTTAGGCATTGGCTGGGCCGGCACCTCCAAATCGAATATGACGCCCGCCTTGCCTGTCCGGCGTCTTGCTTGTTGGGCGTAGCTTTCAGCGTAGACCAATTCGGCGTAGCTTGGAAAGCGAAGACGGAAGCCTGGAAGGCGTAGACGGGACCTTGATCCAAAATCCGTTTTTGAAACAACTTCCAATACATTTGAATCGACTCCAGAATCGCTACGCAACCCTGCTCGGTTGAGCGGGGTTGCATAATTTTTGAAAAAGTTTGTCTTAACCATTGAATTTTCAAATTTAGTCTGGTACGTACACCCGTTATGCCGCTGAACGAAATCGGCAAAAAAAAATAGGTCAAGGGGGACACTCGTTTAATGGAAAACTTAGAACCAAACAATTCAACAGAAGAAGTAGAACCGGATGAAATGGAAGACGCGTCCACGCTGGACAATCAGGCTGATGCGCCCGAGGAAGAAGAGGAGAGCATGGAAAGCCTGATGGAGATGTATGAAGAAAGCTTCAAACGTTTTGCCGAAGGTGAAGTCGTCTCCGGTAAAATTATCTCCGTCGACAAGGACTATGTGCTGGTTGACATCGGCTACAAGTCCGAAGGGCAGATTCGGATTACCGAATTTCGAAATGATGAAGGTGAAATCGAGGCCAATCTGGGCGATTCCGTCGAGGTGATGGTGGAATGGTGGGATGACGAGAATGAGGTAGTCGTCCTCTCCAAGGAAAAAGCCGCCAAAGTCAAGGTCTGGGAAGCCATCAAGGTGGCTTACGATGCCGACGACAAGGTAGAAGGCGTCATTACCTCGCGGGTCAAGGGCGGATTTTCAGTGGACATTGGCGTGCAGGCATTCCTGCCCGGTTCACAGGCCGATCTGCGGCCCATCCGCAACCTGGACGAGATGGTCGGCCAGACCTTCGAATTCAAAATTCTTAAATATAACCGCAAGCGGTCCAACATCGTTTTGTCCCGCCGGGTCATCCTGGAAAAAGAGCGGGAATCCAAAAGGGCCGCCACCCTGGCGTCCATCCACGAGGGTAAGGAAGTTCAGGGGGTGGTCAAGAATATCACCGAATACGGCGTGTTTGTGGACCTGGGCGGTGTAGACGGGCTCTTGCATATCACGGACATCTCCTGGGGGCGGGTTAAACACCCGTCCGAACTGTTCACCATTGGTGATGAGATTACCGTGAAGATCCTCAACCTGGATCTGGAAAAAGAGCGGGTCTCCCTCGGCATGAAACAGCTGACCGAGGATCCATGGTCAACGGCCGCTGAACGCTACCCGATCAAATCCCGGATCACTGGAAAAATCGTCAGCCTCACCGATTACGGGGCCTTCGTGGAGCTCGAAGAAGGCATCGAAGGGCTTATCCACGTGTCCGAAATGTCCTGGACCCGCAAGGTCCGGCATCCTTCCAAGATTGTCTCCGTGGGTGAAGAGGTGGAGGCCATTGTCCTGGATATCAAGCCGGACAACCGGCGAATCTCGCTCGGCATGAAACAGGTTGCCCCGAACCCGTGGGATGTAATCAGCGAGAAATACCCCATCGGCACGACCATCGAGGGTAAAATCAAGAACATTACCGATTTCGGTATCTTCATCGGCATTGACGAAGGTATTGACGGCCTGGTCCATATCTCCGATATTTCCTGGACCAAGCGCATCAAGCATCCTTCCGAAGTCTACAAAAAGGGTGAGGTCATCCAGGCCACCGTCCTGGATATCGAAAAAGCCAACGAGCGCTTCTCTCTGGGCATCAAGCACCTGACCGAAGATCCGTGGAAAACGGTTGCCCAGCGTTATGAAGTCGGCAAGGAGACTACCGGTACCATTACGAACCTGACCGATTTCGGCGTTTTCGTGGAATTGGAAGAAGGGATCGAAGGCCTGGTGCATGTGTCGGAAATCAGCAAAGAGAAGATCAAAACACCGGTTGGCATGTACAACGTGGGCGATCTCATTACCGCCCGGGTAATGAATATCAACAGCGACGAGCGACGGATTGGGCTTTCAATCAAGCGCCTGGATATAGAAGATGATCAGACCCTGCTCAGCGAGTACGTCAACAACATGAAACCGGCGACCTCCACTTTCGGAGAGATCCTGCGCGAGAACCTGCAGGGCAAATTGGGTGAAACCCCGACTCCGGAAACGGGTGACATGGATGCAACCCCTGAAGCTGCCGATACGGAACAGGCCGCCGAAGCGGCAGCCGAACCGGCAACCGAACCGGAAGCCGATACGGCCATACCGGTGGATGCCGCACCGGATGCTGAATCCGAGACCCCGGCCGCCGGAGACGACGCAGCCGAGGAAAAACCGACCGAATAACCGGAGATTGAACGCTCCCCGCGGCATGTTGCGGGGAAGCGTCCCCCGCAAGGAATTTGTATATTATAGATTCGCTCGCGAACCCTGCAGCCCCGGGTAGCGGGATTTCCGCTCAGCTCCAACAAGTCACAGGGCATGCGCGCGCTGATCGGCTCAAAACCCATGTTCAAACAGGCTGGCGGTAATCGTTACCGCCAGCCTGTTTTTTTGCGGTTACCCCCCCTTTGTCGAATGCATCGTTTTTCACCGGAAGCATTTTGCAGTGCCACTTAAGACTTGAATCCGGGCTGGATGTGTTTATAGTGAGTTTGACTGTCACCTTTTAAAGTAAAAGGAGTTTTCCACGCATGTTTGCCCGTCGACATCCTTATCTTTTCTTTATCATGGTGTCTGCGACTATTGCGGCTGTTACTATCCTCGGCCTGACCAGCCTGTTCATGCTGGGCGGCGAGCGGGCCGAATTTGACTTCGGTGAGAAAGTCGGGATCGTGGAGGTCACCGGGATGATTGTCGATGCCCGTGATACCATCGACCAGATCATACAGCTGCGCGAGGATGACACCATCAAGGCAATCGTGGTCCGTATCGATTCGCCCGGCGGGGCCGTGGCGCCCTCCCAGGAGATTTACCGCGAGATCAGAAAGACAGTGCCCCAGAAAAAGGTGGTCGCTTCCATGGGGGCCGTGGCCGCTTCCGGAGGCTATTACATCGCCGCGGCTGCGGATGGCATCATTGCCAGCCCGGGGACGATTACCGGCAGTATCGGCGTCATTATGGCCTACACCAACTATCGGGCGCTGCTGGACAAGATCGGCCTGGTACCCGTGGTCGTGAAGAGCGGGTCATACAAAGACACCGGCTCTCCGGTGCGGGAAATGACGGCGGAGGAAAGAGAACTTTTAGAAAGTCTCACGGACAAAATCCACCAGCAGTTCATTCAAGATATCGTGGCTGGGCGTCAAATGAATCCGGAAAAGGTCAGCCGGCTGGCGGATGGCCGGATCTACACCGGTGAGGAATCTAAAGCCCTGGGACTGGTCGACCGCCTCGGCAATATTGAGGATGCCGTTGAGTGGGCCGGCCGGATGGGCGGCATTGAAGGCCCCGTCTCCGCGGTATACGTCGGTGAGGACGAGTTTTCCTTGCTGGATTACCTGTTGGGCACCTCATTGAAAACCTACCTGGTGCGTCTTTTGAAAGGGGAATTAGCGGCTGAGGCCGTCTATCGGCCGAACGCCAATTAAATGCCATCTAAAAAAAGTCCTTTTGATCCAATCTTCAGCCTTTGCTTAAGCAACGGCCGGTAAACTTGGTTGGGCGCGAATATCAGAGCCTTGCAACACAATCAGTGTTCCTCTGTTTCAGTATTCACGGCGGCTTTGCCTGTCCGGCGTCTTGCTTGTTGGGCGTAGCTTTCAGCGTAGACCGATCCGGCGTCTTGTCCGGCGTAGCTTGTAAAGCGAAGACGGAAGCTTGGAGAGCGAAGACGGAAGCCTGGAAGGCGTAGACGGGACTTTGAATCAAAATGATTTCTTTGAGATGGCTTCCTCGCAGATCGCTAAACCTAACTTAGGCACTCGGGATCTACGACAAGTCAAAACGGGGGTTAAATTCGAACCCGAGAAGAACTGATCGTATTTCGAGGGCTTGGATTTTGCGCCCTACGCCGAAATTGAGCCGAAAAGACTTTTTCAGTCCCCCTCTAATATTTGAAGATACTGACATCCCCGACCCCTTCCCTGATGACCTCCGGTGTGTCGTCGATGATGGAGACTACGCTCGAGGGCTGACCCGGTACATACCCGCCGTCGATCACCGCATCCAGGCGGGTGCCGAAATATTCATTGATCAGTGAGGCGTCGTAAAAGATGGCGCCCGCGGCATCTTTGGCACTGGTCGAGATGATCGGATTGCCCAGCGCTTCCACAAGCGCCATGCAGATCCGGTTGTCCGGCACCCGGATACCGGCCGTCTTGCGTTTGGTCAGCATGATTTTAGGAACCAGTTTCGATCCGGGCAGGACAAAGGTGTACGGCCCGGGCAGCAGGCGCCGCATGTTATTGTAGGCGTAGTTGGTTACCTTGGCATAGTGACTAATGTTTTTGAGGCTGGAGCAGATGAAGCTGAAGGGTTTTTTCTTATCACGCTGCCGAAGTTGGTAGATACGCTCGATGGCTTTCTTGTTCAAGATATCGCAGCCGATGCCGTAGTAGGTATCGGTCGGGTAGGCAATGATGCCCCCGCGACGCAGAAGTTGCACAACCTGTTCGATCAGGCGCTGCTGGGGGTTGTTGGGATTTATGTGGATTAACATCGTTTACACCAACCTAGCAAAAGTCTGTCCAAGTACCAAGATGCCACACTTACGCCATTTATTTTGTTATTTCAATGGTATTTATTTGTATTTTAAAACCCGGTCGTCGGGGAAGGGGCAGAGATAGTTGATGATGCCGGGGTAGCAGTTTCCAGGTGTTTAGGCTGTAGGCTGAAGACTGTCAGGTAGTTCCTCCCCATGATTGGGCATCATGGGTGGGGCTGTCAGCTATCAGCCGTTCGCTTTTAGCTGAAATGCAAAAACGAATCGCTAAACGCTAACTGCTAAAAGCCATATCCCGAGGTTTTCCTACAGCCTAATAGTCTATCGTCTATCAGCCTGAATCCGGTCACGCCACTAAAGTGTGCGTTGTTTGCACGCTCTTTCCATGGGCAATCCAACCCTGGTCTTCCGGGTCAGGATTCTTTAAACGTCCAAATAAAGGATTGATAAAGCCCGGTTCATCTGGTATCTATTATGCTCATTATTACGGACATTTCAACGGGTATTCTGGGCAGCCCGAAATCTCCTTAACCCCCTGTTTATGGGGGACTACAGAAATCGGCAAGGTCCGTTGCCCGGCCGCCGACAGCGGTCGGAACGGGCCGCGGCCTTCCCTCTGCGAGCACGAATCCACCTGGAGGTATTCAATGAAACGTATCCCACCTGAAGAGTCATACTCTTTCGATGATGTCTTACTGGTCCCCAACTATTCCGACGTGCTTCCCAAGGACGTGGATACCGTTACCCAGTTGACGCGCAATATCAGCTTAAACATCCCCATTGTCAGTGCCGCCATGGATACGGTGACCGAATCCCGGGCCGCCATCAGCATGGCCCGCGAGGGTGGGCTGGGTTTTATCCACCGCAATATGGACATTGAAACCCAGGCCTCGGAAGTAGGCAAGGTCAAGAAATCGGAAAGCGGCATGATAATCGACCCGGTAACCATTCACCCGGATCAGCCTATCCACGAAGTGCTGAACCTGATGCGGCAGTATCGTATTTCGGGCGTGCCGGTCATTAAAGATGATCAATTGGTCGGTATCGCCACCAACCGGGACCTGCGTTTTGAAACCCGCCTGGACAAGAAGATCTCCGAAGTCATGACCAGCGAAAACCTGGTCACTGTTAGCGAGGGCATTTCTCTGGAAGAATCCAAAAAACTGCTGCATAAGCACCGCATCGAGAAACTGCTGGTGGTGGATGCTGCCGGAAGACTCACCGGCATGATTACCATTAAGGATATCGAAAAGATCAAGAAATACCCCAACGCCTGCAAGGACAGCATGGGACGGCTGCGGGCCGGGGCGGCCATCGGCGTGGGGGTGGATATGCTGGAGCGGACCCAGGCTATCGTAGAACAAGGTGCCGATGTGGTTCTGATCGACACCTCGCACGGCCATTCGAAGAATGTGCTCGACGCTGTTAAAAAGCTGAAAAGCGAGTTTCCCGATGTTGAGCTGATTGCCGGCAATGTCGGCACGGCCGCCGGTGCTGAAGACCTCATCAACGCAGGCGTGGACGGCGTTAAAATCGGTATCGGGCCGGGCTCCATCTGTACCACACGCATTGTGGCCGGCATCGGAGTTCCCCAGATGACGGCTATAATGAGCTGCCGAGAGGCTGCCGACAAGACCGACGTTCCCTTGATTGCGGATGGCGGTATTAAGTTTTCAGGCGATATCACCAAAGCCATCGGGGCCGGTGCTCACAGTGTTATGATCGGCGGACTGTTTGCCGGCACGGAGGAGAGCCCCGGGGAACTGATTCTCTACCAGGGGCGGAGCTACAAGGTCTACCGGGGCATGGGATCATTGGAGGCCATGAAAAAAGGCAGCAAGGACCGCTATTACCAGACCGAGCAGGAGACCGATGACAAACTGGTGCCCGAGGGCATCGTCGGACGGGTGCCCTTCCGCGGGCTGCTGTCTGAAAATATCCACCAGCTCATCGGTGGACTGAAAGCCGGGATGGGGTACGTTGGATGCCGGACGCTGCTGGAACTGCGGGAAAAAGCCCAATTTTGCAAGATCAGTTCTGCCGGTATGCGGGAAAGCCACGTCCACGATGTCATCATAACCAAGGAAGCGCCGAATTACCGCCTGGAGTAGAAGCTGTTTCAAGATTATGTCTAAGGCCCAATCTTCAGCCTTCGCTGATGCTATGGCTGATAAACTCTGTTGGGAGCCTTGCCTGCCCGGCGTAGAGCGCAGAGCGTAGATGGGACCTTGAACCTGATCCACAATCTTGAAACAGCTTCTCAAAAATTCCATTTAACGCTGTTATTTGAGATGGGTTTTCATGTCGCTGCAGTTTAAAGAAACGGAGGATAAACATTTAGGTTTGTCATTCCGGCGAAGGCCGGAATCCAGAGGCTTCCCTGGATGCCGAATCAAGTCCGGCATGACGGCTTGCAATTACTCAATTGCAAGGCTGGAAAACGAAGCAACCCTTCCAAGCTCCGGATTAAAGCCATGACCTCTTCAACCACCCCATTCGTTCACCTGCATGTACACACCCAGTACAGCCTGCTAGACGGTGCCATCCGGCTGGACCCTCTGCTCCAGAGGGCTCGCGAGTACGGTATGGATTCCGTGGCGATTACCGATCACGGGACCATGTTCGGGACGGTCGAGTTTTACGAAAAAGCGCTCAAGGCCGGGATCAAGCCCATTATCGGTTGTGAATGTTATGTGGCGCCCCGCCGGATGGTGGATAAGACCAGTCAGGATGCGCGCGGACTGGCCCACCTGGTGCTGCTGGCCGAAAATCAAACCGGATACCAGAACCTATGCAAACTGGCAACCGCTGCCCAGTTGGAAGGCTTCTATTACAGACCGCGGATAGATACCGAGATATTGGAGGCGCACAGCGACGGGCTGATTGCCCTGTCGGCTTGCCTGCATGGCAAAATCCCCCGGCTGATTCTGGATAATGCCATCGCGCAGGCCGATGAAGCGGCCCGATGGTATCAACGGGTTTTCGGCGAAGACAATTTTTTTCTGGAAGTCCAGAACAACGGAATTGATATCCAGGAAAAAGTGAATCAGGCCCTGCGGGACATGAGTGCCCGGCTTTCCATCCCGCTGGTGGCCAGCAATGACTGCCACTACCTCGACCAGGAGGATGCCCGTGCGCATGAGGTCCTGCTGTGCGTCCAGACCGGCAAAACCATGAACGACCCGGGGCGTTTCAAATTCAGAACCGACCAGCTCTATTTCAAAGCGCCCGCGGACATGGAAGCCGCATTCAAAGATTATCCAGGGGCGCTGGCCCACACGGTTGATATTGCCGACCGCTGTCAAATCGAATTCGATTTCAATACCTACCATTTCCCCAAGTTCGAAGCTGATTCCGACCTAACGGCGGAACAGCTTTTCGAAGACCAGGCCAGGGCCGGATTCGAAAAGATCCTGAGCAATATCAAGGCCAAAAAGCCGGATATCGATGAAAAAACGTACCGGGAGCGCCTGGATTACGAAATCAAGGTAATCAACGACATGGGATTTCCCGGTTACTTTCTCATCGTAGCCGATTTCATCAAGTTCGGCAAAGAGAGCGGGGTGCCAATCGGGCCGGGCCGGGGATCGGCCGCCGGTAGCATCGTTGCTTATTCTTTGGGCATTACCGACCTCGATCCCATTGAACACGGTCTGATTTTTGAAAGATTCCTGAACCCGGCCCGCATCAGCATGCCGGATATCGATGTGGATTTTTGCATCAATGGCCGCGAAAAGGTGTTCAAGTATGTGGTGGACCGCTACGGTGGCGGTGATTACGTGGCCCAGATCATCACCTTCGGAAAGCTTAAAACCCGGGCGGTGATCCGCGATGTCGGTCGGGCTCTGGACATTCCCCTGGCCGAAGTGGATGTGATCGCTAAACTGGTGCCGGACGTGCTCAATATCAGCCTGGATGAAGCCCTTGAACAAGAGCCCAAACTGGCCCGCATGGCAGCTGAAAATCCGGTGGTCAACGAACTGATCACCATCTGCCGCACCCTGGAAGGACTGCCGCGCCACGCCTCCACCCATGCCGCCGGGGTGGTGATCGGTGACCGGCCGCTGGTCGAGTACCTGCCGCTGTATCGGGGTAAAAAAGGCGAAGTTGTCACCCAGCTCGATATGAAGCGGGTGGAACAGATTGGACTGATCAAGTTCGATTTTCTCGGGCTGCGCAACCTCACCGTCATCGACCAAACCCTGGCCCTGATTGCCGCCCAGGACAAGACGCCGCCGGACATCCGGAACCTGGATTTTAACGACGCCGAAACCTACGATTTGCTCTGCGCGGGAGACACGACCGGTGTCTTTCAATTGGAAAGCTCCGGGATGAAAGATCTGCTGGTCCGCCTGCGGCCGAACAGTTTCGGGGACGTAACCGCCCTGGTGGCGCTGTATCGCCCCGGCCCCATGGGCAGCGGGATGGTGGACGACTTCGTCGAGCGTAAGCACGGCCGACGGGCTGTGGAATATGATCTGCCTGAACTCGAGCCGATTCTGGAGGAAACCTACGGGGTTATTCTTTACCAGGAACAGGTCATGAAAATCGCCGGGGCGCTGGCCAACTACTCCATGGCCGAAGCGGACGGGTTGCGCAAGGCCATGGGTAAGAAGATCGTTGAAAAGATGGCCGAACACCGTCAGCGGTTTATCGACGGTGCCGTAGCCAACCAGGCCCCAGCCGATACCGCCAAGAAAATTTTCGACCTGATGGAGAAGTTCGGCGGCTACGGTTTCAATAAGTCGCACAGTGCCGCGTACGCGCTTATCGCCTTCCAGACGGCGTACCTCAAGGCCCATTTTCCGGTTGAGTTTATGGCCGCCCTGCTGACCAGTGAAATGCACTCCATTGACGGCGTGGTGAAATTCATTGCCGAATGCCGGAGCCATGATATCACGGTCCTGCCGCCGGACATCAATTCCAGCGGCCTGGAGTTCAGCGTGCACGACGGTAAAATTCGTTTCAGTCTGGTCGCCGTGAAAAATGTCGGTGAAGGGGCCATCGAGTCGATCCTGGAAGTCCGGGAAGCGGGCGGCGTTTTCAATTCGTTGTTCGAGTTTTGTGAGCGGGTGGATCTGCGCAAGGTCAACAAACGCGTCATTGAAAGCCTTATCCGTTGCGGCGCCTTCGATTCCACCGGTGCACCCCGCGCCCGGATGATGGCTGCCTTGGAAGATGCCCTGGAATACGGGCAACTGGTCCAGAAAAAGAGAATGGATCCCCAGATGGGGTTATTCGACGTAGGCGGCGGTGATGCAGAGCCTATCAACCGGCCAACCATGCCTGAGATAACCGAATGGGAGGAAAAGCAGTTACTGGCCTTCGAGAAGGAATCCTTGGGGTTTTATATCACCGGGCACCCGCTTTCCCGGTTCGAGGAGGTCCTGGATCAGTTTACCAATACGGATGCCATTGCCATCAAGGAGAGCGACGACAAAGCCCCGGTCCGCATCGGTGGCCTGGTCAGCACAAGCCGTGTGCTCCGGACGCGCAAAGGTGATCTGATGGCATTTGTAACCATGGCCGACCTGCAGGGCAGCGTGGAGGTGGTGGTCTTTCCCGAAACATATGCCGCGGTGAGTGATCTCATCGTCAACGATACCCCGCTCCTGGTCCAGGGCCAGGTCCAGAAAGAGGAAAGCGGGGTTAAAATTATAGCCGATGAAATCATTCCCATGGACAAAGCCACCGAAACCTGGACGGCCAGTGTTCACTTCCGGATTGATCTTGCCAAAAGCGGAAAAGATCAGCTGCAGCAGATGAATACTGTGCTGACCCGGCACCCGGGCACCTGCAGAGGCTTTCTGCATTTTTTCCAGGCCGGGCAGGCGGAAGCTGTCGTAGCGCTGCCGGATTCACTCCGCATAAGGCCGGGCCGCCGGATGGAAAGGGAAGTGAACGGCCTTTTAGGGTATCGCGCTGTCACGACCGAGTGCAGCCCGATCGCGGTTACCAAAGGCAATGGAGGCAACGGCATGGGGAGACGCCGGTGATCAGGCCCGGCAGAGGGGGCGGCGTTCATCGGTATCGAAATCGATATCGGTAACGGGATCAACAAAAATGATTCCTTGGCCTTTCGATCCCGATTTCGATATGTGTCAGACCCGCTCAAGCGCTAAGTGCCAAAACTTCAGTTCAAAACCAGGGTAGCCCTATGAAAGGACGATCATGCAAGTACCGCTGCTGGATTTGAAGAAACAATATGCTCTCATCCGGGAGGAAGTACGGGCTGTTACCGAGGAAATTTATGAGTCGCAGTATTTTATTATGGGCCCGCATGTGGAGCGCCTTGAAAAGGATATTGCCGCTTACTGCCGTACAGATCATGCAATCGGTGTGTCCTCCGGTTCCGACGCCCTGATCATTGCCCTGATGGCCCTCGGGGTTGGTTCCGGAGATCTGATCCTCACCACCCCCTATACTTTTTTCGCCACTGCCGGGGCTGTAGCCCGGGTGGGCGCCCGGCCGGTTTTTGTCGATATCGATCCGGACACCTATAACATCAGTCCGACCCTTCTGGCGCATGCGCTGGAGGCGATGCCCGCCGGTCAGCGGGAAAAGGTAAAGGCCGTCATCCCGGTCCACCTATACGGCCAGTGCGCTGATATGGAACCGATTCTGAAGGTTGCCGCCGATTACCATCTGCCGGTAATCGAAGATGCCGCCCAGGCTATCGGCGCCGAGTATCAGGGCCGGCGGGCCGGTTCAATGAGCAGCTTCGGCTGTTTTTCGTTCTTCCCTTCCAAGAACCTCGGGGCCTTCGGAGATGGCGGCATCGTGACTACCGGTGACCGGCATTTGGGGGAAACCGTGCGGATTCTCAGAAACCACGGGGCCCAGCCCAAATACTATCATCATATCATCGGCGGCAATTTCAGGCTCGATGCGCTCCAGGCGGCGATCGTGGCGATCAAGCTCAAACACTTGGACAACTGGACCGCCGGACGTCAAGAGAACGCGGCGAACTACCGGGAACTGTTCCAGGTAGCCGGACTGGCTGCGCACCTCAAACTACCCGTTGAGAAGCCAGGGCGGCACATCTACAACCAGTTTGTCATCGCCGTTCCCAAAAGTCGGGACGAACTGCGCGCCTATCTGCAGGAGGCCGGTATCGGAACCGAAGTATATTATCCGGTACCATTACACCTGCAAAAGTGCTTTGCCGGTCTCGAATATGGTCCCGGTGATTTTCCGGTGGCGGAGGAGGCTGCCCGGCAGACGCTGGCGCTGCCCATTTACCCGGAGCTTACCCACAACCAGCAGACCTATACCGTCGAACAAATCAAGCAGTTTTTTGTGAGGCATTCTCAAAAATAGGATTGTGGCTCAAGGTCCCGTTCGCGCTTTGCGGGCCTCCCGCTTCGCTTTCCAAGCGACGCAGGATCGGTCTACGCTGAAAGCTACGCCCAACAAGCAAGTTGCCGGATCAGCCTACACCAGAAGCTTCCAACTTCACGCTGCGAGCTTCGCAGGATAAGTCGCCCGACAGGCAAGCACGGCTCCCAACAGCCTTGATCAGTTATGGCATTAGCGAAGGCTGAAGATTGATTCAATCAATCTACGTTCTGCGCGCTTACCTCTTCGCCTTAGGCTATCCCGCACAAGACGCCCGACGGGAAGACATTATTGAGATAGCCTCAGGTAGAATTGACAGATGACGTGTCCAGCATTACACTCAGGGGAATCAGGAGATACATATGAATATTAATGCCCCTCAGACGCTGTCTGGTCAGTTCATTGTCGCCATGCCGGCCCTGGCCGATCCGAATTTCTTCCAAACGGTCACCTGCATCTCGGAACACAATGACCAGGGAGCCCTGGGGGTGATCGTAAACCGGCTCCATGCCTTGCTGTCGGCCAACGACATCTTCACCGAGCTGAAATTGGATGTTACGGTAGATGCCGAACAAATTCCGGTGCATATCGGTGGGCCGGTTCATATGGATGGAGTATTCATCCTGCATGGTCAGCCGTTTGGGTGGCAGGGCTGCCTGCCGATCTCGGAAAACCTGGCAATCAGCAATACGGTGGACATCTTGGCCGCCATCGCCCGCAACGAGGGACCGCAGGATTTTCTCATCGCCCTCGGTTGCGCGGGGTGGGGACCGGGACAGCTGGAGGACGAGCTGCTTGAGAATGCCTGGTTGACTGGAGCCGCCAGCTGCGACATCATCTTCAAAACCGACATCTCCATGCGCTGGGAGCATGCGCTGCGCCAGATGGGGGTGGATCCGGCGTTGCTCTCAGAAACACCGGGCCACGCCTAAAACCCGATTTTAAAGGCCCTGACAGGTCAAATACCGGCGTTGGGCCGAAAAGTTAAATCCTCGAAATATTCCAATATTCCTCCGGTTTAACTTTTCTTCCCGCCTTGGTCTTTAACCTGTCAGGGCCTTTAAAATCGGGTTTTGTGTTTTGGGTACCTCTGCCTTGGTCTCTGACCCATTGCGGGCGTCTGATCACGGCTTCACCGCAAGATTGATCAACGGTCTGAATTTTGCTGGTGAACGCAATCCTTGAAATATTCCAATATTCCTCCGGTTTAACTTCTCTTCCCGCCTTGGTCTTTAACCTGTCAGGGCCTTTAAAATCGGGTTTTGTGTTTTGGGTACCTCTGCCTTGGTCTATAACCCAATGGGGGCGTCTGATCACGGCTAAACCCTATTTTGGGCCAAATACCGGCGTTGGGCCGAAAAGTTAAATCCTCGAAATATTGCAATATTTACCACGCAAGCACTGGCTTCGCTGGCACCTCCGGTTGAACGTTTCACTCCGCTTTGGTCCTTAACCCCATAAATGCGATTCAGGTGATTTCTGTGTCTTTGGGGACTATTTCTTTGCGGTAGCGGTTTTGGATTTTGTTTTGGCGGTTTTTTTGAGGCAGAGCTTGTCTTTCTTGGCGAAGGCGCAGAGCTTGGGATTGTAATATTCCTTACAGTTGAGGGGATTGTACAGCGGGCATTCGGGGTGTTTGGTGGACATGGATTTTCTTTGCGTTGCTGATCGGGTCCTAGCCTGCCTGCCGGGTAGGCATCAGAAGTTACCGGGTTTATTGAGATGCTTCACTGTGCGGAAGTTCAGGATCAATTGTAAGGCTGACGATTGATACTGCCTTTATCAAGCAGTGTCATGCTGAGACTGCTGGACCGAGCCAGGTCCCGGAAGGCCGCACTGAATTCAAGCTACCACAAAACCATAGATTTTACAACGGATTATGCCTGGTCGTCCGGTCCCACGGGGGCTGATGGACCCGTTTGGAATGGTTTTGACAATTTGCCATGGCCGGTGTAATAAGAGCGCCTGACAGGTCAGGTCCTGACCACTAAAAAACGCACCCTGGATATCAAACAGAAACATGAACGCGATATATACCGAGTTGAAGCAGCAGCTGCTGGAAATCAATGCCCACCTGCAAGCGATCCTTCAAAATGTTCAGGATCAAAACGAAATGACCGACCACCGGTTCGAGGCCTGGCGTGCGGCCTGCGCCGATATTCATCAGCAGATAAGCGAGGAGATCCTCAGGGTAGCGATGGTCGGACCGATCAAGTCGGGAAAAAGCACCTTTACCAACGCACTTTTCGGAGGCGATTTCTTGAAGCGGGGGGCCGGTGTTGTCACCTCTATCGTCACGCGCATTCGCAGCGGCCAAAACTTGAAGGCGGTTCTCTATTTCAAAGATTGGGACGACATCAACACCGATCTCGAACAGGCCCTGACCATGCTGCCGTCCTGGGAGGCCCGTGATGACGGCAAGCCTTTCGACATCCGCCGCGAAAAAGACCGCCAGGCCCTGGCGCAGGCCCTGGACGAACTCAGCAACGACCATCTCATTACCGACGGCACCCGGAATGCGAACAGCATTCTGCCGTCCCTCTATCTGCATGGTTACCAGAGTGTCAGCGATATCATCTCGCCGGATTCACATGCTACTGAATTCGGAGACAAAGATTTTGTCCGTCACCGGGAGTATGTGGGCAGTGACGAGCTGGCCGTCTACCTGAAAGATGTTGAATTGGAGATCAACCACTCCCAGATTGACGGCACCATAGAGATTGCAGACTGCCAGGGCAGCGATTCTCCCAACCCCATGCACCTGGCCATGATCCAGGACTACTTGCTGCGCACGCATCTGCTGGTATACGTGATCAGCAGCCGCACCGGCCTGCGCCAGGCGGACATCCGGTTTCTGTCCACCATCAAGAAAATGGGGATTATCGAAAATACCCTCTTTGTGGTCAACTGTGATTTCAGTGAGCATGAGACCCCTGAGGGGCTGGCGTCCCTGGTGGAGCGGGTACGACAGGAGCTGTCCTTGATCAAACCCGAGCCGGAGGTGTTTACCCTGTCGGCCCTATACAACCTGTTTGCGGCCCTGCCGGCCGCCGAACTTTCGGATAAGGACCGGGCCCGCCTGGAGCAATGGCGCCGGGAGAAACAATTTGTAGCCTTCTCCGATGAAGAATCCCGCCGCTTTGACACATTATTTCATGGCAAACTCAGCCGGGAGCGGTTCTTCCTGCTCCTAAAAAACCATCTCGAGAGAATTGCGGTGATGCGGGCGGGTATGGACCGCTGGTTGTGGACCAACCGCGAGTTGATGAGCGAAGATGCCGAAAGCGTGGCGGACCTTTTGCGCAAGATAAACCACCATCAGCAACGCATGGACCAGATAAAGGATCTGATCAAGAACACGCTCGGCGGCGCTGCGGATAAAATCAAAAAAGAGATTCGACTCGACATCGACCGTTTTTTCAATACCCGGCCGGGCAGCGTGTTGCAGACCACCTTGGACACCATCCGGCAATTCAGCATCGTTTTCGAAAATTACGCGGACAGTTTGGCCGCTTCCGGTTTTTCCAGTACACTCTATCAGGTGTTCCAGGAATTTCGACAATCCTTGGACACTTTCATGGCGGAAAACATCAACCCCGAGATCGTCAGTTTCACCTCCCGGACCGAAAAAAAGATCAAAGCCGGACTAGAAGCCGTGGCCGAGCCTTACCAGTCCATGGCCCTGGACGCCATCTCGGAATACGACCAGACCATGAACCACTATGAGATGGGCAGTCCGGAATCCGGCGAGGAGCAACCGGCGCTATTGGAACTCGAAGAGGTGAAAAAGGTGGCTGGCCTGAAGCTGCCGGCGGCGGCCACCAGCATGCGCTATTCGGCCAAGGTGCGGACCGAGGCCGTCGTACGCCTGGGTATTTACAGTGTCCTGAAATTGTTTAAAAAGGCCTTCAAGAAGCCACTTAAGAATGAAAAAGAGGAACAGATGCTGGCCCTGGCGGCCGGCGTAAAACGCATGAAGGCCGAAACAGAGAGCGCGGTTCTCTTCCATTTTAAGAGTTACCGGGAAAATTTTAAGTTTCAATACGCTTTCAAGCTGGTGGATTTCGCTGCGTCACATCTACATCGCACCTTGCTGGAGAGGCTGCGGGCATATGACACCGATCTGACCGAATTGACGCGGGTCATGGAAACCCGAGGTGACGAGCGGGAACAGATAATCGCTCTACTGGACAAAACCAGCGCAGAACTGCGGAAAATCCAAGGCGATATTGAAAAGGCGCGGGAACGGATGGGGCAGGCGGCCGGATAAGACGTGGCTGCCGGGGCATCCCGGCCTTGGTTTGACAAACCTTTAGAGGAGGTATCTGTGAACACAAGACATGTGGCGGTAGCCAATGAGAAAGGTGGGGTTGGCAAGACGGTTACGGTTATCAACCTGGGAGCGGCCCTGGCGGCCATGGGCAAAAAGGTTCTGATTGTGGACATGGACCCCCAGGCCAATGCGACCAAGGGACTCGGGGTGGCGGTAGCGGATGATATGCTGACCACCTATGACATCATCAAGAACCACAAGTCGCCCTCGACTAACAAGGCAATTGTCCCGACCGACTGGAGTGGGCTGGAACTTTTACCGTCCGATGCGGAACTGGCCGGGGCTGATATAGAGCTCGTCAATGAATACGGACGCGAGAACCGACTGAAAAGGGCTCTGGCGGGAATCGGGAAGACCTACGATTTTATTATCATGGATACCCCCCCGAGCCTCTCTTTGCTCACCGTCAACGTGTTTGCGTTTGCCACAGAAGTTCTGGTTCCCTGCCAGACCCATCCGTATGCCTATGATGCCTTGGAAAATCTGTTTGATACCATCGAGGTGGTCCAGGACGAAATCAACTCTGGGCTGGAGGTGAAAGGGATCATTCCGACATTTTTCGATCAGCGCACCCGGGTCAGCCACGAAATCCTGGACAAACTCAGGGCGGATCAGCGCTATCGCGACCTTATCTGCGATTCCATTATCCGGATCAACACAACCATTGCCGAAAGTGCCAATGCCGGCATGCCGATCATGTATTTTAGACGGAGCAGTTCCGGGGCGGCGGACTACCAGGCACTGGCCGAAGAATTGGTGGGTTAGTGCGCTCGTTCAATCTGAATATTCGACGGCGAATACACCCTGGTGGGCATAGCTGTCTGCGGTGGCGCCATGGACGTCATCCCGGCGAAGGCCGGGATCCAGGGCTCACCCTCTCACTGGATCCCAAGTCTCAACCCAGTCCGAGTCGCCAGGAAGTCCGCAGGGCTGGATGCCTGGTCGGGGTCAGTCATATTGGACTTTAAGCGGGCTCAGAACCGAGTTGCAAGCGGGGTTGCCAGCGATGGCTGTAAGTTCCTTTGGTTTTGCTCGTGCTCAATTTACATAATTTAGAGACCGGCACTTACTATTTTTTCCCTTCCTGAAGTTTCATCAGATTCTGCAGCGCAAAATCGATGGTCGGATCCAGGGCCAGGGCGGTTTCATAATATTCGATGGCTTCATCCGTTTTGCCCAGGTCCCGGTAATTGGAAGCGATGTTGGCATAGTCGATGGCCGAGCCGGGATTCAATTTGACGACCTTTTTGAAGCATTGAATTGCGTCTTCATGGGCTTTTAGTTTGAAGTGGCAAAAGCCCATCAGGTTGAAGATGTCCGTGCGTTCATTATCGGCATCCGCCCCTTTTTGCAGGATCTCCAGAGCTTCAGCATAGCGTTCCAGCTCCTTCAGGCACTGGCCCATATAGGAGTAGATGCTGGGGATGTCCTGGCGGGTGGGGTTTTGATGCAGCGCTTTTTCCAGGGAGGCCAGCGCTTCAGGCGCTAAACCGGATGCCAATTGGCAAAGACCGATGTAAAATTGGTTGTAGTATTTGCCGGGCAATTTACGGTCGAATGCTTGCAGTAATTGCAAGGCCTCTTCAGGTGGATTGTTCTCGGTGATGAATTTGGCAGAAAACATACCCACGCTGGTACCATGTGATCTTTCCCGGAAATGGGCCCCGGGGATGATGGTATAGAAGGCTGGAATTTCCAGCTCAGCATGCATGGTATCGATCAAAATGGCCTGCATGTCGTTCTTGGCCAGGGCGCCGAGCAGATTGCCGATTTCGGTTTTGATATTGTCATCAGAAAGGTCCGGGAGGTCGGTGATATCGATAAACTGCTCTTCTTTGGTAATAAAGTCGGCTGATTCGATCTTTGTGAACTTGGGCAGACCGCTGGCCACGAAATTGGCCCCCGTGTTGAAATCGCCGGCCAGCTGGGCGACTTCCGTGAGGGTGCGGCTCAGGGCCTTTTGGGGATCCGGGGTAGTCCCGGCCGTCCAGACGATTTCACTTTTGGTGGGGAAGGTGGCCGGGTCGTAGGCCAGGACACCCACCGAAGGAATCCCGGTATCCAGTGAAAAATCAGAGATAAACAGTCGGATGCCGGCCTTTTCGTATTTGGCCAGCATATCACGCACAGCCGGGTCGGTGGCTGATTCCGGCCTGATCCGCGGAACTTGCAGGCGGCTGCGGTTTACGACCGAGGAGACGTGTCGCTCGACAATTTCGCACAGACCCTGGCTGACGGCCTCCTCGATGCAGTTGCCGGAGGAGGGCCCGTTGAATTCATTGATCATGTAGAACCAATCGAAGGGTATCAGGACCGGTTCTTCCCGGGAAAGGTTATACGCCATGGTCCATTTGAGGGGCAGGGTTTCAAATACAGTACGGGTAATGTCCAGTTCATCGGAATCGTCATGCACGGACTTAGCGATCATTTCAAACGGCAAGGCCGGGCCGGCAACATTCCGGTAGGTAGCCGTGAAAAAATTGGCCGGGTCCTGGGCGAATGAAAAGAAACTGAACCTTTCGACCAGTTCCATCACCGCGCTCGCCTCGGACTGTTCGGGCGTGGCGCCTTTGCCCATTTGCTTGGTGGTGCCGGTCCGGGCGCGGGCATCCTTACCGCAGCGGCTGAAAAAAACCGGGATGCCCAAACGGCCGTTGTCGATCCGTTGGGTCGCCTCCAGGATATCGAGGTCCAGGGATTCAAATTTGGCCTTCACCCGCTTGACGGTTTCCGCAGGGGGCATGATCTTGTCCTGGTCCAGGGTGAATTTTTTGTAGGCATCTGATAATATAATCTTTTTGGTCTGCATAGGTATTCTCCAGCTTTCGGGCGATAAAGGCCTGTAACGATTAAGTTTAGCATCCAGACCATCTTTTCAAGTGAAAGGCAATGTTTTTTTAAAAAGCCCGCCGGCGCGATCGGCGTCCCTGCAGCGAGCGGTATTGGTTGAAAGTAGGGGGGGGGATGTGCTTAACTTTTAACTGAACCTATCTTAAAATCGGATATCCGCTGGATCATGTTGATGCAGGGCGAGAGGAATTATGGCGATGCAAAGAAAAGCTGAGATCGAACGCAAAACCAAAGAGACCCAGATACAGATACTGCTAAATCTTGACGGTGCCGGCCGGCAGCAGATTGACACCGGCATTGGATTTTTGGACCATATGCTGACCTTGTTTGCAGCCCACGGATTTTTTGATCTCACCTTGCAGGCCCGGGGAGATCTGGAGGTGGATGCCCATCACACGGTCGAAGACATTGGTCTTGTCCTGGGTGAGACCATAAGCCGGGCCCTGGGCAATCGTGAAGGCATCGCGCGTTACGGTCAGGCCGTGGTTCCCATGGATGAGGCCCTGGCCGCGGTGACCGTGGATCTTTCCAATCGCCCCTACATCGTTTTCAATGTGCCGGCCGTTTCCGGACCGAGCAGTGTCTTTGATGCCGGGCTGGCCAAGGAGTTTTTCCGGGCCCTGGCCAACAAGGCCGGCATGAATCTGCACATCAACGTATCCTATGGCGAAAACGAACACCACATCTTGGAGGCAATTTTCAAGGCCCTGGCCCGGGCCTTGGACCAGGCTACCGGTCTTGACCAACGCATCGAAGGGGTTCGTTCCACCAAGGGGTCTCTATAACCACGGAGAAATAATGAAACAGGTGTACACAGCCGCTGGTCGGTGCGGGGCGCATTTCTGTCTGGCGGCATGGATTCTATTGATCATATTTGGATTATCGGCTGCTTACGCTGGCGAAGAAACATCGCCGGACGGATATCCAACCCAAAAACGCCGCACGGTTCTATTGCTGCCGTTCAAAGATTTGGCGGCTGTCTACGGAACGTATGGCAATATCCGCAGTCCCATTAACGGACGGGTTTTTTTAAGCGGACCGGTCGAAAAGGGGGCCGGCCGCTTTATGGACGCCCGGCTTTATACCATTTTAAGGGAAAAAGAGTCGTTCATTCTCATTGCCGCCGAAGAAGCCGGCGATATGCTCACCTCCCTGGCAAATCGGCACCTGCAATCTTCGTCAGAGCGCAACCTGTGGGTTGATGTCGGCCGCACAGAGGGTGTAGATGCCGTGCTGGGAGGGTTTATATACCGCTTTAGGGACCGCACCGGTCGCGATTACGGGGTCGAAGAAGCTGCTTCGGTGGCTTTCGACCTGCACCTGATACGGGTCGCGGACGGCCGAATTCAGTGGTCGGGGCGATTTGACGAAACCCAGCAACCCCTCAGCAACAACCTCTACAATATAAAAAAATTCATCAACCGGGGCGGTAAATGGGTCACCTCCCGGGAGATGGCCTCCGGGGGACTGAAATCCTTGATAGATCAGATGCCCGCCAAATAACTATACACTTGACAACTGACGATTAATTCTATAGTTTATAAAGTTTAGGTTCAAATTTGTTCTGCTGGCTGCTGCTGGTCGCCGGCACTGCGTATAATATCCATCCGGTCGCATTTTTTTGCCTGTGGCCGAGGCAAAGGAGGATGGCATTTTTGGCAGGTCTTATTCCTGAAGATAAAATTGATGAAATCAAGAATGCCGCGGATATTGTAGATATTGTCTCCGAATCAGTGGCGCTGAAGAAAGCCGGGCAAAATCACATTGGGCTTTGTCCGTTCCATTCCGAAAAAACCCCCTCATTCACAGTGAGCCCCGCAAAGCAGATCTTCCACTGCTTTGGGTGTGGTGCCGGCGGCAATGTGTTCCGGTTTCTAATGAAATATCGGGGTCTCTCTTTCCCCGAGGCCGTACGATCACTTGCCGAGCGCTACGGGGTTGATCTGCCGGAGCGGGAAATGTCGCCGGCAGAGCGCCGGCGATTGGATGAACTGGATAAGATCCGGCGTGCTAACCAGATTGCGGGTAGTTTCTATCAACGGTGCCTGACGGAAAGCCGGATTGGTCAGGGGGCCTTGATCTACCTGGAACGAAGGGGGATCGATCGGACGGCCATCGACCGTTTCCAACTGGGATTCGCACCGGCCGGTTGGGATAATCTGACCACCCTGTTCACGCGCAAGCGGGTTCCGCTGCAGGTGGCGGAGAAAACCGGACTGATTGTGTCCCGCAAGAACAGTTCCGGATACTATGACCGTTTTCGGGAACGGGTGATGTTTCCGATTTTCAATACAGCCGGCAGCTTGATCGGTTTTGGCGGCCGCGTTATGGACGATGCGCTGCCCAAGTACATGAATTCGCCGGAATCCCCGGTATATAATAAGCGGCGGTCGCTGTATGGGGTCAACTGGGCGCGCAACCATTGCCGGGAGCAAAAGGCGGTCTATATCGTGGAAGGCTACCTGGATATGCTCAAACTGCATATCCATGGCATTGAAAACAGTGTGGCCACCCTTGGTACCGCGCTGACTCAGGAACATATCCGCCTGCTTAAAGGGTGCGTGGGAGAGGGCCGGATGATCCTGGTGTATGATTCCGACGAGGCGGGCTTGAACGCCGCTTATCGGAGTTTGGATCTTTTTTTGAAGGAGCATGCCGATTTTCGCAAGGGGAATGTCTTTCGGGATAAGAATGCGGATACGCGCATTATGATTCTGCCAGAAGGCCATGACCCGGATTCCTATATAAGCCAGAAGGGGCGGGAGGCATTTTTAGAAAAGTCCCAAATGGCCCCCGGCTTGGTCACGTTCCTTTTCGATATGGCCGTCAAACGGCACGGGTTGACCACCGAAGGTAAAATCAAGATCGTGGCCGACCTGACCGGAACCCTAGCGGTAATCAATGACCAGGTGGCCCGCTCGCTCTATATCAAGGAACTGGCAGAGCGTCTGAATATCGATGAGAACGCCATTCTGGCCAAGATTCGGGAGTCGGTTGGCAGGGGCCGACAGCGTCCGCGGAAGCTGCCGACGACCCCGGAGAACACCGGTCAAGACGGCCCGGAAAGTCCGGTAGTGTCCAGGGGTACGCGGCTGGAGCGTCAAATCCTGGCAATGATGTTGCAATATCCTGATATTATAGAGGAAATAGAAGATCGCGACCTGCTCAGCCAATTCGCGGATGGCCCCCTTAAATCTATTGGGCAAAAAGTGCTTGCTGGACGCAGGCTGGGAAAGGTGGACATCCCTGATTTGATGAGTATTTTAGATAACGCTGCCGAGCAGGAACTGGCCGCGGAACTGGCGATTGGCAATGAACTTTGGCACCGTTGGGACCGCCGGAAGTGCCTGCAGTTGATCGGGCAGCTTGAAAAGAGTAGGGCCAGGAGGGAAGACGACCTCCTGCAGCGCATCAAGGCCGCAGAGGCTGAGAACAATCAGCCGCTGTTGCTGCAGTTATTGAAAGAAAAACAGTCACAGGCCAAAGAGAGGCATTGAGCCTTGTGACAGGATTGAGACCCCGATACGACGTTGGGAGGGAAAGCACGCTCGACAGATGATGGGTTCTGCAATCACCGGCGGGTCTGCTGGCCCGTGATCCAGCTTTTAGGAGGTTTAGCCGTATGGCCAAGAAATCAGCATCTAAGTCCAACAAATCAAAAGCAGCGGCTGGCGCCAGGAAGGTGTCGCAGAGGGCCGGCGCAACCACTGCCAAAAAGAAAAAGGCAGTAACTCGAGCAAAGGCAGCCAAGAAAGCAGCCCCCAAGAAATCCGTCAAGAAGAAGGCTGCCCGCAAGGCCGCCAAGAAAACCGCTGCCAAAAAGCCCGCCCGGAAGTTGGCGGCTAAAAAGGCTGCCAAGAAAGTCGCCCGGAAGGTGGCGAAGAAGGCCGCCGCCAAGAAAACCATGCAGAAGACGACTGGAAAGAAGGCCGTAAAAAAGAAAGCCCCCAAAAAGGTCGCCAAAAAGAAAGCCGTCAAGAAAGCCACGCAGAAAGCGGCGCCCAAAAAGGCAGCCAAAAAAGCGGCCGCCAAGAAAAAGACCGCTGCCAAGAAGAAAGTGGCCGCCAAAAAAGCGGCCCCGAAGAAGACGGTCGCCGCCAAGAAAAAGACCATCGCCCGTAAAAAGGCAGCTGCTAAACCTGCGGTGAAGCGCGCGGTCGCCGGCCAGAATTTAGACAAAAAGACCCTGGCGGTAATCGGCAAGCTCATGGCCCAGGGAAAAAAACAGGGGTTTCTCACGTATGATGAGGTAAATGCCGTCCTGCCGGAGGACATGCTCTCCCCGGATCAAATCGACGAAACCTTGATGCTGTTTGATGCCAAGGGAATCGAAATTGTCGACCGGGGTGGCAAGACAACCAAAGCAGCCACGGCCGCGAAGAAGAAGGCCAAGGCCAAAACCTGCGCCAAGGCGAAAACGTCCGCGGTTGAATTCGGCTCCGTTACCGACCCGGTCAAGATGTACCTGCGTGAAATGGGGCTGGTCACCCTGCTCAGCAGGGATGGTGAAGTCGAGATAGCCAAGAAAATCGAGGCCGGTGAGCAGGAAGTCTTGCGGGCGCTGCTAGATACGACCACCGGTGTCAATTGTCTGCTGGAGATTGGCCATTTTATTAAAAACGGCGAACTGCGGCCCAAGTATGTGCTCCGGGATATCGATGAGGGTGAGACCTATGTCGATGAGATGGTCCAGACCGAAAAATTCGTGGCCACCGTGGACGCCATCACTGAAATCAACACCGAAAACCAGGATTTTCGTGAACGCCTGTTTTCACAGGTTCTCGAGGCAGATGAACAGCGGCGTATCCGGCGCTGCATCGCCCGGCGCAACAACAAGATCTTTGAAGTTTTAAAAGAGTGGCGCCTGGAAGGCAACATCATCGACAAAATCGAAGAGCTGGTGCGCAGGCAGGTTGATTGGTTTGAGACCAAGCACAAGATGATCTCACTGTGTGCAGAATCAATCGACGCGCCGTTGAGTGAAATGCGGACCAACTTGAAAAACAAGACCACCTTCAACAATTGGGTAAAGGATCGCTGCACCCTGACTCGGAATGAAGCCGGGGCCCTTTATGGCGAGATAACTGGAATTCAAAAGGAGATCGAACTGGTCGAAAAGGAGATAAAGGCCAATGGCCGTACGCTCAAGCGGATTATCTCCAGTGTCGAAGAGGGACGCCACAGGGCCAAACTTGCCAAAAGCGAATTGACCAAGGCGAATCTGCGACTGGTGGTCAGCATCGCCAAGAAATACACCAATCGGGGACTGCAGTTCCTCGATCTGATTCAGGAAGGCAACATCGGTCTGATGAAGGCGGTCGACAAATTTGAATATCGCCGGGGCTACAAGTTTTCGACCTATGCCACCTGGTGGATCAGACAGGCCATTACCCGCGCCATTGCCGACCAGGCGCGTACCATCCGGATCCCGGTCCACATGATTGAGACCATCAATAAACTGATTCGCACTTCGCGGTATCTGGTGCAGGAACTCGGCCGGGAACCTTCACCGGAGGAGATTGCCGAAAAGATGGATATCCCCCTGGACAAGGTGCGCAAGGTATTGAAGATAGCGCGTGAGCCCATTTCCCTGGAAACGCCGATCGGTGAAGAGGAAGACAGCCACCTGGGCGACTTTATCGAAGACAAGAAATTTATGCTGCCTTCCGATGCGGCCGTAAGTCTAAACCTGGCTGAACAGACCCGGAAAGTCCTGGCAACACTGACACCGCGCGAAGAAAAAGTTTTGCGCATGCGGTTCGGGATTGGCGAGAAGGCCGACCATACCCTGGAAGAGGTCGGTCAGGATTTTGCGGTTACCCGGGAGCGGATACGGCAGATCGAAGCCAAGGCCCTGCGCAAACTCAGGCACCCGACGAGAAGCCGTAAGCTTAAAAGCTTTATCGACCATTAGGGGTAAGTTAAAATCGAAATCGCTATCGGTATCAGAATCGGCTTCGGGGAACATTACTCTGGAGCCGTTTTCGATGGAGATTTCGATCCCGATACCGATGGTGGCGCGACAATTATCAAAACTCGAATAGTGAGTATATCGTTTCGGCAATCAGACTTGTTTGACAGTGGATCTTGAAGCACTTTTAGCGAGTCAGAATTCTAGGGATGGGATATTGACAAACCCCCAGAGGGAAGTTATTAGAAGTGGCTTCAAAACTTTCAATCGGGATTAAGTTCAAGGCGGGTGTGAAGTTCAAGCCGGAGGCATTCATCAGGTATTTTGAGGCGTTGAACGAAGCGCCCAACGCCGAAATTGGGCTTGAGGGGAGGTTTTCAAGCCACTTATAGAGGCACGCTTTATGATTTACGTAGGGCCCATAGCTCAGTTGGCAGAGCCACCGGCTCATAACCGGTCGGTCCCTGGTTCGAATCCAGGTGGGCCCACCATTACAAGGAGCTTTTGACCAGGCACGGGGCGCGGTAAATACCGCGCCTTTCTTATTATGGTTTTAAGTCTTAGGTTTTAGGTCTTAAGGGTAACTCTAATAATTAGGATTTTTGATTGAGTTCAAGGCGTATTGAAATTTTAACTGGAGGAATATAATGAATATTTCGAGGATTTAAATTTCAATGAAACGAAGAAATCGAGCAAAAAGACAATTATGAGAGGTGGCCTTCAGGCTTATTACAAAAAGATCTTGGATCATCGTAACACTTAAAACTTAAGACCTAAAACGGATGACTATCGCGAAGGTTATCCGTCTGTCTGCGACGTGTCCGAAAGGTTGTTGTCATGACCCCGACCGTAAGCGACATCATAGAATTGATGGAAGTGATTGCGCCGGTGCAACTGGCGGAAAGTTGGGACAACTGCGGGCTGCAGGTCGGCCGGCGGCAATGGCCGGTGAAGCATATCCGCACGGCCCTGGATCCCCTGCCGCTCGTTGTATCAGATGCGGTAGACGCAGGGGTAGACTTCCTGGTCACCCACCACCCGCTGATTTTCAAACCGGTGAAGCAGATAGATTTTGGATCCGACCTGGGGCACATCATCCAGCAGGTCGCCGATCACCAGCTGGCAATTTATGCGGCCCATACCAACCTGGACAAAGCCCCTCAGGGGCTGAATGACATATTGGCCGCCCGGATCGGACTGGAATCTTTGGAACCGCTAGTGGCCGGCGAGCGGTCCGGTTCATTCAAACTGGTGGTGTTCGTCCCGATGTCCCACATTCAGGTGGTCACCGATGCTTTGGTGGACACCGGTGCCGGTCGGATAGGAAGTTATAGCGGCTGTACGTTCAGAAGCGAGGGCGTGGGTACGTTTATCCCGGGTCCGGGAACCAACCCCTTCAGCGGACAACGCGGCCAAATGAACAAAGTTGCCGAGATGCGTATTGAAGCCGTGCTGGCCGGTGCGGATATAGAGAATGTGGTCGCCGCCGTGCAGGCGGTGCATCCCTATGAAAGTATGGCCTATGATGTCTACCCGCTGGTGACTCTGGATCAGCAGGGAATCGGCCGGATAGGAACGCTTAAAACCGAAATGAAACTGGGTGCTTTTGCGCAAGATGTTGCCCGGAAACTCAACCTGGATACCGGTGTCCGTGTGGTAGGCGACCCGCAGCGCAAGATATCACAAGTTGCCGTATGCACCGGCAGCGGCTCCAGCCTGACTGGTGAATTTTTAGCCACCGGGGCGGATGTCTATGTAAGCGGTGATATGCACTATCATGATGCCCAGGCCATCGAAGCCGCCGGACGAGGTTTGGTGGATGTCGGCCATTTCGCTTCCGAAAGGATCATGGTGCCGGCCCTGGCGGACCGTTTGCGTCATGCGATTGCAGAGGCAAAGTACGACGTGGTCGTATCGACTTGCGCTATGGAAACGGATCCTTTTCAGTTTGTTACCGTATGATGATTGTTCAGCCCTGACATAAGGCTTGGCAGCGTCTATGAGGTTGCCCTTAGTGCAGTTTCTCAAAAGTTTCTTATATGATTGCACTACCGAATCAATCTTTTATGTGGATGAAAAATTCGAAATAAGAAATGCGAAGCTCGAAACAAAAGGAAAAATCACAATGACCAAAAGAAATAAACAAAGCTGGCCATTTCAAACTGATGCCCCTGTTTGTGTCATTTGAATTTTTGAGCTTTGAATTTTTTTCGAGTTTCGTAATTCGTATTTCGAAATTAGTTAGCTTATATAGATTGATATTAATCGAATCGGATTTACTTGCTTTATTTATGGGACGCGGACCCAAATAGGACTTTAGCACAGATAGGTAAACTTTCATGGAAGAACAGATTGCCCATTTGACCCGTGTGCAAAATATTGAGATTGATTCCAAGCAGACCGCACATCGGATTGCCGAAATTTCACAGCAGTATGAAGTCCTGGACCAGCGCCTGCAGGACTTCAAACAGATGATGGAAACTGAAAACCAACAGAATGACAGTATCAAAAAGGAGTATCGGGATTACGAGATGACGGTTCAGGACAACCTGAATCTCATTTCGAAGAGCAAAGAAAAATTGGCCCTGGTCAAAAATAACAAAGAATACCAATCTTCCCTGAAAGAGATCGAAGAACTTGAAAAAAAGAATTCTGACATAGAAGATATTATGCTGGAAATTCTCGATACCCTGGAGGCCGCTGAAACCCAACTGAAGCTGCGTGAGCAGGAATACAGCGAACTCAGTACGGAAGTACAACAGGGCAGGCGGGAAATTGGTGCTGAAATTGATCTTAAAAAGCAGGAGCTTGAAAAGCTCAATCAGGATCTCCAGAAGGCGCGGGCCCTCATAGAACCTGACCTGATGGAGGTTTTCGAAAGAACCAAGAACATGCAGCCCAATAAGATCGCACTGGCCCGCGTGGTGGACACGGTCTGCCAGGGCTGTAATGTGACGATTCCAGCGCAGTTGTACAATGAACTGCAAAGGAGAAACAGTCTTGAATTTTGCCCGAAATGCGGGCGTATTGCTTACTGGTCGGAGTCGGCCAGATGATCGCCGGGGTGTCAGGCCCCGGAGGAAAGTCCGAACACCGCAGGGCAGGGTGCTCCATAACGTGGAGTCACGGTGACGTGAAGGAAAGTGCAACAGAAAGTATACCGCCAGTGAATTGGCCGGGCTGCCCCGGCTTATTTGCCGGTAAGGGTGAAACGGTGCGGTAAGAGCGCACCAGTTTTCCGGGTGACCGGAAAAGCTTTGTAAACCCCACCCGGTGCAAGACCAAATAGGGGAGCGTCAGAGGGCGGCCCGTCCAAGCTCCCGGGTAGGTCGCACGAGGTCGCGGGCAACCGTGATCCCAGATGAATGATCATCACCCCGTGTGCGGGTAACCAGCAGGGGGGACAGAATTCGGCTTATGGACGGCTCCAACCAGTGTCTACTCAGAAACAGCGCCTTTTGGCCCCAGGCGGCGTACTCGCTTCTTTGTAAGCCTCAACGTAGGTTGACTACGCCTACGTTTACAAAGATGCTCGAGCCTTGCCTGGAACCAGAATTCACAGCTTCTGAGCAGACACAGTA